>Ga0302215_10003447_pt1 | contig 10597 bp, 19 predicted proteins | sample II_Fen_N3_1_FD_194580 | JGI IMG/M metagenome (GOLD analysis project Ga0302215, IMG submission 194580) | Peat permafrost microbial communities from Stordalen Mire near Abisko, Sweden - II_Fen_N3_1 | ecosystem: Environmental > Terrestrial > Soil > Wetlands > Permafrost | place: Sweden: Abisko... | reverse complement strand
AGAAAGACAATATCGAATGCAATATTATAGATGAGAAATATAAAGGTAGACTCAATAATACTGGTGCTTTTGTTTATAATTGCAGACAGAAGAAAGATAAAGTTTTAAAAATAAAATAACAAATTAATGTATAAAAGCATTGACAAGTATACCCAAAAAGAGTAGAATAAAATTACAGTAAAGGAAGAGAGGTGATGAAATGCCAAGTAAATATGATTTAATACAAATGATAAATAGGAATAATCATTACGCAAGAGAAACTATTCAAGATGTAAATGAACTAATAGAAGATATAGATAATGATCCAAAAGCATTTACATATGAATTAGCCGAAGAAATAGAATCGTTCAGTAGAAAATTAAATCTTTGCCCTTTATGTGGTGAACGAATTGTACAAATAGGAAAAGATTATCAACATAGTGAGTATTTTGGACAACCAGTTAATGAACAAATTAATAGATATGGTTGTGATAATCCGAGTTGTGGATACATAAAAGAATAAAACAAATTATAACAATAAAGGAGAATGAAGAATATGCAAAAATTAACTAATGGATATTTAATAAATAACAAAATCGTTGCAATAGTAGAACAAGGTTGCGAATTACAATCAACTACAGATGAAATAAAAAGAGTACAAGTTTGTATTGATTATGAATGTATCAGACAATGGTATGAAGAACTTCAATTAGGTATAACTGATGACTGGGATATAAATGAAGATAATGAAGAATAATATTAAATAAATTAAAAATCAAGTAAAAACCAAATTTTATTAAAAGTTAACAAATTAAATACAATATAAGGGAGAAATGCAAAATGTACATTAAATTAATATCACAAAACTTAGAAAGCAATGACAGAGAAGGACTAGAATTAGAAGGCGTAGACTTAACTGAAAAATTTCTAGTAGCAAGTATTAATAAAGTTAGAGAAGTTAAAGTATTAATAAATGATTTCTTATGGTCATTTGTAGAAGGTGAGTACAGAGTATTATAATACTAAAAACAGTTCACAATAATTAAATTAAATATACATAGGAAAGAAGTGATTAAATGCTAAAAAGAAATAGGCTGATGTGTATGGTACTTCCATTATTTTTTGTAAGTCCATCAACATTAACACCATTTCATAATCAAGCGTGGCAACTAATTGAAAACAAAGCTGATAATAAAGAAATGGTACTAAAAACAGATAAACTAGGATTATTAATTAATCCAGTTCAAGAACAATTTAAAAAAGATAAAATTGAACTTGAGAGAAAGAAAGTAGAAGAATTAAAATTACAAAAAGAAAAAGTTATTCAAGAACATAAGAAAGAACCTCAATGGCAAGAGTTTATAGTTACATTTTATACAGGATTAGACGAAGAGAATAGTAAGTATGGTGCAGTGAATTGCAGAAAGTTACCACTTGAAAGAGGAATGGTTGCAAATAATGTATTACCATATGGCACTAAAATATACTTAGATAATGATTACGGTATTAGGACTGTTAGTGATACTGGAGGTAAAAATTTCAACTCATCGAATAGAATTGATTTATTTGTGGCTAAATATGATAACGAAACAAAAGAACAATGGAGAAAAAGGGCAGAATCTTATGGAATAAAACATATCAAAGGTTATATAATTAAATAGAAAGAGGTGAATAATATGGAAGAATTGAAACTAAAATGGGGAATAAAAATAGATGATAACTGGGGTTGTTTTCTACTAGGAATGAATGTAAATATAGGAGATGGACATAAATACTTATGTATTTACTTAGGATTTAAAACTTTAGTCATAGGTAAGGACTATTTCAACTAACATCTTTTAAAAGAATAGTTTTAAGCAGAAATTAATAAATTAAAATATAAGGAGTTAAATGATATGAATAATTTTGTAAATCAATTAAAAAAAGAATTGGATAATGTATGCGCTTCTCATGAGTGTTGTTCTAATTGTGATTATTTTATAAAAAACGAATATGAAGAACATTGCGTTTTTGGTAAAAAAGAAATGGTTTATTATATAGACAAAATAAATGAATTAATAAAGGAGAGAGATTAAATGAAAACAATTATTAAAGGTAAAAAAGTGCAAGTTAATTATGAATTAGGAACTAAAACAAACGGAGAACCAATAATAAATAAAATATATGAGGATTTAGGAGATATTGAAATTAAAACTTTAGAAAATGATGTTACATTCAACAAAGGAGAAGAAATTTATTTTGATGAAGATACATCCGCAAAAGTTGAAAAGGTAAAGAAAACCTTAGATGGTATTACTTATATTTATACTGATAAGAAGATTGAAGAAAGTGACGATCAAGAAAAAGAATTAATTCAAAAAATGTATGATAAGGCTTATGAAAATTATTCTAAAAAACTATTAAAGAAATATCCTAATGTGGGAAATATATTAAAGATAATGGGAAAAGATGACTTAAATCCACAACAAGTAGTAGAAGCTATAAAGAGTTTCAATGGTGTACAAAACGATTTTTTTACGAAATAATAAATCAGATAAATTATAAGTCATTATTCAAATACACTGGTTCATGTTCTCAGGATAAATTTATTCAAGTGGCACAACGTGTAATGGCTTATAATCGTGACTGTGAGGTATTGTGTATAGGACATCCTCAAGCAATATCTCAAATATTATCATGTAATACATATAGTCTTTGTAATTCGAATTATGATTTTGGGTTTCAAACATATAGACCTATGATTTATGGAATAGAAATTAAGCCGTGTAAAATAATGCAACACAATCAAATATTCTTATTTCCTTATGTGTTCGAAGATGGGTTTCCTTTAGTAAAAGGTGCTAGTGGAATATTAGAATTTTGGTAAATTTAAATTTTAAGAATGGGACTATTACTGACTTACAGAGATTTGAAAAGTTAATCAAATGCTGATTTTACTGGGATTTAATAAAATATATTTAATAAAAGAGGTGAATGAAAATATGAATAAAGATAAAGAATGTTTAAATTGGGATGATAATAGAATGGAATGTATGATTTGTGATGGTTATAGTGAAGGTTGTATGAATTATGAATGTGAAGATACAAAAGCTGAAAATACTAAAGGACTATTAAATATGTTAAAAGCTCAAAAAGAAAGAAGGGATTTATAATGAATACATATTATGCTGGAATAGGTTCAAGAGAAACACCAAAAGAAGTTCTTGAATTATTTGAAAGTTTAGGTACATACTTCTCTAAAAAGGGATTAATATTACGTTCTGGTGGTGCTGAGGGTTCAGATAAAGCCTGTGAAAATGGATGTGATAAAGTTAATGGTGAAAAAGAAATATACTTACCTTGGATTGGATTTAATGGTTCTGATTCAAAGTTAATAGTATCTAATCCTAAAGCATTTGAAATAGCACAAAAATATCATCCTTATTGGTTTAATTTAAAACAAGGTGCTCAAAAATTACAAGCTAGAAATAGTCATCAAGTATTAGGACAAAATTTAGAAACACCTTCAGCTTTTGTTCTATGTTGGACTAAAAAAGGAAAAGGTAGTGGAGGAACTGGACAAGCGATTAGAATAGCAAAAGATTATAATATTCCTGTATTTGATATGGGTAAATATACTGACATTCAAGAAATTAAAGTAGAACTTAAAGCATTTTTGATAAGTAATAATATACTTACTGAAAGTGATTTTAAATAAAATATATAAGATGAAAGAGAGTGGATTTGATGCAAATTACAAAAAGGACAGGAGAAAAACAAGACTTTAGTACACTAAGAATAATTGAGGCTATTCAAAAAGCTGGAGGTACAGATAAAGTTGCTGAAAAAGTAGCAAATAAGATACAAGAAAAGTTAATAAATAATGAAATAGAACCATCAGTAGTTAGTATAGAAAAGAATGTAGTATTATTACTCATAGAAAATAAGAATAAAGATATTGCATTATCTTATGAAGGATATAGAGCAATACAAGAATACAAAAGAAACAAAGAATTAAGAAGTGAATTTTACAACATTTTAACCAAGCCTAATAGAGAAAATGCAAATAAAAATTCATATTTAATATCTACTAAAAAAGGACATATATTAGATTCGTTTATACAAAATGAAATGTTAACCCATGTATTACCTAGAAAATTAGCAGACGCACATATAGATAATAAAATCAAATTTCATGATTTAGCAGATCGTTATTTTGGAAGTATCAACTGTTGTTTATTTGATATGAAAAATATAATAGACAACAATCCAATAATCAATGGTTTAAGATATGATGATGCTGATAGTATAGAAGCTTATTTAGGTGTATTATCGGATGTTTTACTTGAAGCTAGTTCTCAAGAATATGGAGGATTTACAATTAATGAAATTGACTATGTATTAGAAGATGTTCTTGAAAAGTCATATGAAAAATCAATTACATATTATAAAAATCAATTAAAAGATAAAGTAGACGAAGAAACTATAAAAGACCTAGCAATGAAATTTGTTGAACGGGCATTTAGAAAAAGATGGAATGGTATAGAGACAAGATTAAATTCTATTTCAAATTCAAATATGCAAGTTCCTTTTGAAACAATAGCACTAGGAAATAGAACTTCATTTTGGGCAAAATTTGTTACTAGAATAATATTAGAAACAAGATTAAAAGGTTGCGGAAAACTTCATCAAACTGCAATATTCCCTAAGATAGTGTTTTTCTATAGAGATGAAATACATGGTGAAGGTAGTATAAATGAAGATTTATACGATTTAGCAATTGAATGTAGAAGTAAAAGAAACTATCCTGATTTTCTTTCTCTTGATGAAGGATACTGTGGAGAGATATGGAAAAAGTATGGATATGCCTTAGCACCGATGGGATGCCGTGCTTATTTATCAGTATGGTTTGATGAAAATGGAAATCCTGTATTTAATGGAAGAGCAAATTGTGGAGCAATTACTTTAAATACAGTTAGACCAGCATTAATGTTTAAAGACACAAGAGATGAAAATGCTTATTTTAAAGAACTTAAAAAGTATTTTGATTTAGCAACTGAAGGACATTTATGGCAATTCAATAGAATGAAAAATATATTGGCTAGTTCAAACCCATTATTTTTCTGTGAAGGTGGATGTCATATGAAACTAAAACCTGATGAAACTATTGAAAAAGCAATAAGAACTTTTACTTGGTCATATGGATATATAGGATTAAATGAAGCAAATATATTAATGACAGGGAAAGAAAATCATGAAGATAATACATTCCCTATAAAGGTATTAGAACATTTAAATAAATGGAAAGATGAAGCTATTAAGAAACATGGTTTATTATTCGCAATTTATGGCACACCTGCTGAAAAGTATGCTGAAACTTGTAGAGATAAAGAATATGAACACTTTGGAGAAGTTAAAGGAATTACAGATAAAAAATACTTTATGAATAGTTTTCATGTAAATGTAACTGCCAAAGTTGATCCATTTGAAAAAATGAGGATTGAAAAACCAATGTTTGACTTAAGCAGTGGTGGACACATTTTTTATAGCGAATATCCTATAAATCACAATATTAAAGCGATAAGTCAAGTTACAAGACACGCTATGAAATTAGGTTTATATGAAGGAGATAATTTTGATTCAGCCATATGTGAAAATTGTGGAAAAGAACTCCCAGATTATGATAAAACAAATCCTCACTGTTCTTATTGTGGAAGTAAAAAGATAATAGTTACAGACAGGGTATGTGGTTATTTAAGTTATTTTGTAATTGATGGAGATACAAGAATAAATGATGGAAAATTTGAAGAAGATCAAGATAGAGAAGTTCATTATGGAAGAAAAATAGAAAAAGGAATTCATGATTTTGAAATATTAAATGGAGAAGGATTAAGAGTTTCTGTTTGGTTTACAGGTTGTCCACATCATTGTGAAGATTGTCATAATCAATTTTTATGGGAACATGATTCAGAACTTAAATTAAATAAACAAAAGATAATTGAACTATGTAAAGAAAGAAAAGCTTTATCTATTTTAGGAGGTGAACCATTTGCACCATATAATAGAGAAGAATTATTAGATTTATTAAAGTCAGTAAAAGAAGAAGTTAAAGATTGTAGTATTTTTATTTGGACTGGTTATGAGTATAATGACATAAAAGATTTAGAAGAAATAAAATATATAGATAAATTAATATGTGGTAAATTTGAAAAAGATAAAAAATGTGAAAATCCAATGTATGGTTCAAGTAATCAATATATCATAGATTTAACAAAATAAATTAAATTACAAGGAGATTTGTACAATGAAAGATAGAGAATTAAATTTAGAAGAATGTAAAGGTAAGGTATTCAGACATTTTAAAGGAGACTTATATTTACTGATTGATATTGCTCAACATACTGAAACTGGTGAACAATTAGTTATTTATAAAGCATTGTATGGAAATTGCAAAGTATATGCAAGACCAATAGAAATGTTTTTAAGTAAAGTGGATAAAGAAAAATATCCTAATGCAACTCAAGAATATAGACAAGAACTTGCTGATATTAAAAGTATAGCTAAATAAATGAAGTGAAAAACATATAATCTTGCATAATAGACAATAGAAACTATACAAATGATAAAATTATGCAAGATTAACACAATTAAATGTCATAATTTGTTCATAAAACAGATATTTTAAGGGAAGTTTGATAAATTAAAAATAATATTAATAAAGAGGAGAGATTTGAAATGAATTTTATAGAAAAAGAAAAAGACTTATTAGGGAAAAGAATAGTGTTTACTCATATGGCACAATTTGCTGACCAAATAACATTAGTTGTTGAAGATGAAAGCACAAAAGAAAAAGGTGTGTTTATGGTCGATAAACAAGATGAAGAAATAGATGTATACAGAAATTTTCAAATTAGACAATGTTTATTTGCTAGTGATTACTTGCGAAAGGAACTAAACAACTTAGGTGTGATTACAAATGAAGAAATAGAACAATATGAAGAAGAACTAAGAAAAAAGTGGAAGAAAGACAAAGAAGAAAGGGAAAAGAGAGAAGCAGAAAATGAGTATAAACAATACTTAAAACTTAAAGAAAAATATGGTAATAAATAAGTTGTTAAAAACTACATTTGAAGGGAAGTTGAATTGAAATGAATAATAAAGATGATTTAATAAAAGCACAACAAAATCTTAATAACCTTAAAAATCAAGAAATACACTATAGATATAAACAAAATGAAGATGGTAGTTGGGGTAAAGACCTAAATCTTGAAGAAGAAATAATGACCGTAGCAGAACTAATAGAATATTTCAAAACTTTAAAACAAGATTATACGATAGAATTAGGTGATTCTGAATATCCAAATACAGAAATGACAAAAGATTCAATTAAAGAATGTTCAGATACTAAAACTTATGTAATTTACTAATATTAACAATTATCAATTAAACCGACACACTTATTCAAAAGTGCAGTTGCGTAGACGCATAAATTAAAAAACTAAAATAATAAGATTTTGAAGGAGAGAAAATAATGATTAATAAAAAAGAATATGAAAAAGGTATAAGATGTAAAGGAATTTGTGATTTTTGTAAAGATAGGCTTAATTGTTATCAAGGAATGCAACATACAAAAGTAGATAATTATACAACAACTAATTTAACAAATTTAGTACATACAATTTCAAATGAAAATATCTGTCCAAACTGTGGGACTGAATTACAACTTATGTGTTATACAGTAAATCCACCAATTCATGAAGCTAAATGCCCTCAATGTGGTTATATTAAACCAAATATAACATCAAATATAGATTTAGAAGAGTTAAATACAGATAATGATTTATATTTTGCAAAAGTAGAATCTAAGGCAATAGTACCATCTAAGCGAGAAGAAGATGCTGGCTATGATATATATACTTGTGAAACTGAAACAATAGTTATTAACCCTAATTCAACTAGATTAATTGATACGGGAATAGCTATTGCTTGTAGTCAAAATTATTTCCCTAAATTCTTTGATAAGGGTGGAATGGGAAGTAAAGGTATAATTGTTGGAGCAGGTGTAGGAGACAGTGGATATAGAGATAAATATTTTATTCCTTTAATTAATACAAACGATAAAAAATATGTAGTTATAACAAATCAATCACAAGAAGAAATTGATAAATCTAATTATTTTGACCCTACCGATAATAAATTCAAATATTCAAGTGCCATAGAAACATATATTAAATTAGAAGAAACCTTTGATAAAGAAAATTTTAACTTTGATTTTTATATAGATATAACTGATGACTTTATTTTAAAAGAAAATTGTATTATTAAGCCATTAAATAAAGCTATTACACAATTTGTAATGTTACCAGTACCAAAAATGAATGTTAAAGAAATTACATATGAAGAACTTAAAAATATAAAATCTGAAAGAGGATTGGGGAAATTAGGATCAAGTGGTAAATAAGAATGAGGCTATCACTAGCCTCGATTTCCAATAACCCAATAAACTCATACTTTTAAAAAGAGTTAATAAATTAAAATAAGAAAGAAGGAATTTAAATTGAAAGAATTTTTAAAACAACATTGGATGGAAGTATTCGGTACAATTACAGGATTTGGACTTATAATCTATTCTGCAATTGATAAAGATATAATATTGTTTAACTTTGGTATATTAATAATGTATATGCACTTAAACAACTTTAAAACAGATTTAGATAATAAGAAAATTAAAGATTTAGAAGAACAATTATCAAATACACAAGAATTATTAAATAGATTAGCAAAAGTAATTCTTAAAGGAATTGAAGGTGATAAAAATGAAATGGAAGAATAACAAAATATATCCCAATATATTTCAATCTATAGCCAACAATGAATCTGAATACATATCATTAGCACAAGAATTAAGCAAACCTCAAAAAATATTACAACAATTTGTAGTAGATCAATGGTGGGAAGATGAAACACCAATAGATGATTGGGAATGTTGGCATAATCTTTTTAGAACAGACGAATATAATAATGATGAATTAGAGATATTCACTGAACCTTCACTATATGATAAAGGTATTAATTTTAAACCTAATATAAAAGAATATCCAGTTATAGTTACTTATACGAATAATGGTTATGACTATTCATTATTATATTGGCACTCCATCAAAGAATTAGAAGAAGGTAACTAACCGTTAAATTAAAGTTAAAATACGAAAGAACAGAAAGTGAGTGATGATAAATATGATTGTATAAAAATAATAAAATAAATGGGGGAATTAAAATGTTAACAATATTATATTCAATACTAATTTACATACTAACAGGAGCATTAGTTTATTTGATAGCACAACGTCATCAATTCAAGGACAAACAATTAACTTATGCTAAAATGATATTCTATACTGGTGCAGATTATATATTCATGCCAATTATAAGACTAATAGAATTTATAGAAAATTACAAAATTATTCTAGAAGCTAATAAACAATTTAAAGAGATTTTAGCAGATACTAGCTTAACTCAAGAAGAGAAACAAGAAATTATAAAAAGAAAAGATGAAATAATTGAATATCTTAGCAATTTAAGTGAAGAGGATCTAGACAATGAAGAGTAAATTTATTCGCTTTATAATTGCTGGCTTACTTATCATATTAACAATTTCAAGTATTTTTACATATAAATCTTATGATAGAAATAGACAATCTAAGATTCAATCCAGTATTAATAATCAGGTACAAGTAGAACAACAATCATATAGAGTTATTTCTAGTAAAGAAGTAGTTGATAGAATTAAAAAAGAAGACAGCAGGAACGTTCTTAGTGGATATTGTACAGCATCAAGAACGTTCACAACTAAAAGCATAAGTTCAGATGATCCAAATATGAAATGGATAAATAAATGGTTTCAAGATGAAAATAGTCAAGATGTAACTATCACAGGGCAGTATAAATTTCATTTTGCTTATGATAATTCTAATCCACAAGTTACTTGCAAAAATGGAATAATCAACATCACATTATCACCTAATAAATTAAGTTTAATAAGTTTAGAACGTGTATCTGAGAATAGTTCAGATAGGATTGGTGGAATTCAATCAACTAAAAATGCTATTAATGATGTATTAAACAAATCTGATAACAATCCATTTAATTCAACACAAAGAAATGCTTTGAGTATGAGAGTTCAACAAGAAGCAAGGAATACCGTATTATCTAATTCAAAATATAGAGATGAGGCTATGGAAAATACTAAATTAGATACATTGGATGATTTAAAAACCTACTTTGGAGATGATATAAAAGTTAATTTCGAGATTTCGAGTTTCGATGTCGTGCAACAAAACGACGTATCTATTATAAGTGATAATATAATACAAGAATAAATACATATTTTCGAGAGTAGTTAGGAACATTAACTACTCTTTTTCATATATACTTTATACATTAATCTGTTAAAATAACTATTGCATTATTTTGGTATAGGTGGTAATATGATATAGAAGAGTAAATAATAAATTAATGTATAAAACAAAGGAGTGTTAAAAGAAATGGATATTTTAAAAATGTTTGATGACATAGAAATTAAAAATACTACAAGAATACAAGGTGAAGATTTAGAATTCTGCCAGTTACAAAATACAAT
>Ga0302215_10003446_pt1 | contig 10600 bp, 8 predicted proteins | sample II_Fen_N3_1_FD_194580 | JGI IMG/M metagenome (GOLD analysis project Ga0302215, IMG submission 194580) | Peat permafrost microbial communities from Stordalen Mire near Abisko, Sweden - II_Fen_N3_1 | ecosystem: Environmental > Terrestrial > Soil > Wetlands > Permafrost | place: Sweden: Abisko... | reverse complement strand
CATCTCGGCAATCTGGTGTCCGGAAACAACAACTACCTGACCGGGTTTATCCCCAATTTCGCGAACCGCACAGTCGGCATATTTTATTGCAATATTCAGAAAATTTCTTTTCCCGGTAGCTTGATAATGTGCAACTGCTCCCTCAAGCATGTGCCCAAGGTCGTACAATTCGTGGCTAAGATCCTCTTCTTTTTCCCAACGTTTACTTCCCGACCAATCGTGTGGATGTTTCGGATTCATTGTCCGGGCTGTGTAAAGATAACCATCCGGCTCTTGCGCTGCTGCAACTATAGTGAGTACACTGTCGATGTATTTATCAAGCTTTTTATTTGGAAAAGTCTGCATGGAGTAACTCGCACCTTCAATGGTTTTGTACACATCAGTATCATCGAAAGAAAAACCACCCACTTTGTAGGTCTCACTTGGGTGAGCTGCTTTTGCAAAGTTCTCATAGCGTCCTGTTTCTTCGCATTTGCTGAAAGCCAACGGAATAGTCACTTCACGACTTGCTTTCAAACGTTGTCCCCAGAATACATCTGTTACCTTTACCGATGTGAATGGAACAGGGGTGATTGGGTAACCTGCTTCTTGTTTCACTTGTGCCTGTAAAGACAGGGCAAAACTTATTAATACGGGAATAAATAATTTTCGCATGACTTTTTATGTGTTTTTATAGTTTAATCTATTAGTAATGAATACTTTTTGTTTATAAATAAAGCATCAGAATACAGCTTTAAAAGTACAAGTTTATGGTATACTAATAGATGAAATTTATACTAAAATGGTGGATTTTTGTGTATTCTTGTTCTGCTTTTTAAGTGTTTTTTGTGTAACCGAAATAAAGCGCACAATTACTTTACTTTCCACTCTATTACTCCTCCCGATTCGCCTTTTTGCAGTTTTGCCAGAATTCTCAAACCTAATGTTTTTACAGAATTGAAATCAAGACTATTATAGGCATTTCTCATTGTGGTATAAGCCCCTTTTGCTTCCACTTCTTTCCATTCTTCCTCTGTTTTATAATAAAGTTTCCAGCTTTCAGGAACACGGTAATTGCCATCGTAGTGATCAAAATCTAACCAATAAACCTCCACATTCGAGACAGTCTCGGGTTGTTCGAAGGCATATTCTACGCTTTCTTCAGTGCCTTTTTTTAACCACCAGTAAAGATAAGGTTTTGATGTATCGTTCGAACTTGTTGGTTCCCACTGATCATTAACTCCATAATTATTTACACAATTTGCTCTCGATGCTATGGTTGGTTCGGGCGTTGGTCTGGCAAACGAAGTTGAAGTGGGAATCCACACAGCCATTTCACCGCTACCACGATTATTCCAGGTAGAGTAGGGGATGGCAACAAAGGGAACATCTTTTTCAATCAACTTATTTTCAGTTGTTCGTTCAATTTCCGTGGCTGTACCTTGTAATGTTACCACTCCATTTAGCAAATCCTTTTGGAAAGTGTATTCTATTTTGGTGTTTTCAGGAATATATTTATTGAAAACATGTTTGTCTCCTTGATCGCAACCTTCAATACAATAAAGAATTGGTCCGCGTTGAATAGCAAGTTTACCTTGATCGTCTTTTACTTCGGCAAGAGCCTGAATACGGCGAACCGGCATTGGAAGCTTTAATTCTATAACATCACCTTTTTTCCATTTGCGATTAATCAAAACGTATCCATTAGTTTTGGAAGTGTTCATTTTTTTTTCGTTTACTAAAATCTCATATCCATTTTCTGCTTTTCGGGTAAACATATATAAATCACTAGGCACAGGTTCATCCTCAGCCCAACCCGGTATGCGGAGCTTAACGGAGAATGATTTGGTTTTTGTTGGATTGACTGTGATTTTGATGTTTCCGTCCCAAGGATATTCTGAAACTTGGTTCAACAATATCTCATTTTCACCAATCATTACTTTACCAGCACTCTGAGTATATAAATTTACAAAAATGGTATTTCCCTGAACAGCATATATGTATGTTGGAATAGAAGCTATAAATCGGGTTATATTCCCCGGACAACAGGCGCAACCAAACCAAGCCTGACGTTCGTGTTGTCCCATCGATTCAAGTGGATTATCATAGAAAAACTTATTGCCGCTTAGCGAAACTCCTGAAATTACACCGTTATATAAAGCTCGTTCTAGCACATCAATGTATTTGGCATTGCCTGTAGCCAGAAACATACGCTGATTCCAGTAAACATTAGCGATAGCCGCACATGTTTCGCAGTAGGCTGTTTGGTTATTCAATTCGTAATTAGGTCCAAAACCTTCACCTTGTGCTCTTGAACCTATTCCGCCAGTGATATAAAGCTTTTTGCTCGCCATATTATCCCAAATGCGGGTAATGGCATGGAAATATGCCGTGTCATTAGTCAGAGAAGCCACATTGGCTACACCGGAAAATAGATAGCCAGCCCGAACGGCATGTCCTTTGATTTCGTCCTGTTGCAGAATTGGTTTATAATCCTGACTATATTCGCTTAGCCTGTGTCCATCAGTGCCACGTCCTGTTTCTACCACGAAGTACTTAGCCAGATCAAGGTACTTTTTGTTACCGGTAGTTTTATATAATTTAGTCAATGCCATTTCCACAATCGGATGACCGGAAGGTCTGTGAATTTGATTCGGATTAGAACCAAAAACAGTACAAATAAGATCTGCATTTTTAATGGCAATATTCAATAAAGTTCTTTTTCCTGTTGCCTGAAAGTGCGCTACTGCAGCTTCGTACAAATGACCACTGTTATAAAGCTCGTGGCTGTTTATTTTCTCCCAACGAGCTTTTCCCCACCAGCCAGACAAACGCGTACATTTGTTCGTTACACAAGTCGTTAGGTAACCATCTGGCTCCTGTGCTGCTCCAATAAGCGTTATAACACTGTCCAGATATGCATCCAGTTTTTTGTCGTATTTAACAGCTAATGAATAGGAAGCTCCTTCAATTATTTTATAGGGATCAGTATCATCAAAAGGAAAATCGCCCTTGTGCTCTCCGGTAATTAGTTTACCAGCCAACGCAAAGTTGTCGAATCGTCCATTTTTCTCACATTCTTTAAATGCTGAGGGAATAGATACAGTCCGATTGGTTTCTATGCGGGGAGCCCAGAAGTTATCGGTAAAATGTACATCGGTGAATGATACCTGTTTAATGGGTTCTTGCGACTTGTTTGCTGCATTACCGATGGAGATAATACCTATTGCAAAGCAAAGTAAAACCAAACGTGATGAAATGTTCATAAACCAAATTTAAAGGCTTGATAATGTGATTCTGTTTGCAAAATTACAAAAATACTCCCAACCAAAACTACATATTTATTTAATTGAAATCTACTAATAAAAAAAGCTCTCAATGTTTTTTGCAATTTTCCAAACATTCAAAATAAAATTATTTACTAAACGGAATTAAAAACTTCAGTTAAAGATTTGTATTCTAAAAAATAACACTTACATTTGTACTCCGAATCAAAAAATAGATTCAAATGCGGTAGTAGCTCAGTTGGTAGAGCATCAGCTTCCCAAGCTGAGGGTCACGAGTTCGAGTCTCGCTTACCGCTCATTGAGTAAACGAAAAGTGGATGTCCCAATTTTGAGGCATCCACTTTTCGTTTTTTTTTATTTTACTTCTGTTTTTTCAATACAAATGCAGTCCTTGCCGGTATATACAATTTCAACCATTCTTTGCCCAGAGAATCCTTAGTGCCCGATAATGTTAAATGTATAACACTCTCATCTATTAAGTTGAAGCCTCCAAATAGGATTTCATCGGTGTTTAAAATGATTTTATACGCACCTTTATCTGCCAAAATGCCATAATCGGTAAACGAATGTGTACCGTTGAAGTTAAAAATAAAGATTAAATCGCCTCGTTGGTAAGCCAATACCTGATCACTTTCTTTTGACCAAAGCTCTTGAACAGATAATAAATTAAATTTTGGAACCGAATTAATTAACTTTATCATTGCGTTGTCAAATGCACCCAGAGCATTATACAAGCTATTATCATTATCTACTAAATTCCATTGACGACGAGCATATTTATGCGACCATCCGTTTCCTTCTCGTGGAAAATCTATCCATTCGGGATGTCCGAATTCATTGCCCATAAAATTCAGATAACCCCCATTGATAGTTGTAGCCGTTATAAGTCGAATCATTTTATGCAAAGCTACGCCTCTGTCCACTACAAGTGTAGTATCCCCCCGCTGCATGTGCCAGTACATTTCAGAATCAATCAGGCGGAAAATAATGGTTTTATCACCCACTAAAGCCTGATCGTGACTCTCGGCATAACTGATTGTTTTTTCTTCGTCACGTCTGTTGGTCAATTCCCAGTAAATGCGACTCACATTCCAGTCCTCGTCTTTTACTTCCTTGATCATTTTAATCCAGAAATCTGGTATTCCCATGGCCATTCGATAGTCGAATCCGATACCGCCATCCTCAACTTTAATGGCCAATCCCGGCATTCCGCTAACCTCTTCGGCAACAGTGATGGCATTTGGATTTACTTCGTGAATAAGTTTGTTGGCAAGTGTCAGATAGCAGATAGCATCACCATCCTGATTCATATTGTAGTACGATTCGTAGCCGCTGAAATCTTCACCCAAACCATGACTGCGATATAACATCGATGTTACACCATCAAAGCGATAACCATCAAAATGATATTCTTCTAACCAAAATTTGCAATTGGAAAGTAAGAAATGTATTACAGATGGGCTGGCATAATTAAAACACAGTGAATCCCATGCCGGATGTTCGCGGCGTTGACCACCATGAAAATATTGATAGGGTGTACCATCCAAACGACCTAATCCTTCAACTTCATTTCGTACGGCATGTGAATGCACAATGTCCATAATTACAGAAATTCCCATACCATGCGCATCGTCAATCAAATGTTTCAGCTCTTCAGGAGTCCCAAAGCGCGAAGATGCTGCAAAAAAACTGGAAACATGATAGCCAAATGACCCATAATAAGGATGTTCCTGAATGGCCATAATCTGAATACAATTGTATCCGTCCTTAGCTATACGGGGTAAAACAGTAATGCGAAACTCATCGTAAGTCGAAACCTTTTCTTCGGCACTTGACATGCCTATGTGACATTCGTAAATAAGAAGTGGCTCTTTTTTAGGCTTAAATTTAACGTTTTTGAAAATATAGGGTTGAAAAGTATGCCAAACCTGTGCACTGAAAATCTTAGTTATGTCGTCCTGAACCACTCTACGTGCCCATGCAGGAATACGTTCGCCACTTCCACCTTCCCATTCTACCAGCATTTTATAAAGTTGCGAATGTGCCATCGCATAATCCGGCATTCGTAACTCCCAAATTCCATTTTGTAACTTTTTTAGTTGGTAATCGGAGCGACGCTGCCAGTTATTGAAATCGCCAATTAAAAAAATAGCTGTTGCATTAGGCGCCCATTCCCTAAATACCCAACCATCCGATAAGCGATGCAATCCAAAATACAAATATCCTGTAGCAAAATCAGATAATGTCTGACCATCGGCAACCAACTTCTTCTCAACACTTTCAAAATATTCGTAACGTCCATTGATGGCATTGGCATAAGGCGCCAACCATGGATCGGACTCAATAATCGCATGATTCTTCATAAACTAATATCTTTCTAAATGTTTGCTTGTTTGGTATTCTAAAGAATATATCAAAAAAGGATTACGTACTTAAGTTGGATTACGAATAAATGCGATATTTTTTATGCCAACACTTTAACAATTATTTTTTTGAAGATTCCTTCTACAATTCCAGGTTGATGTCCATCTGTTGGAAAGAAAACTGCAAACTCAAATGGTTTAACATGCAAAAAGGTAGTTGCCTTTTCTTCAAAAAACGTAATGTCTTTTTCTGTGTTGTAGGGTGATGTCACTTGCTTTAGACTATTGCCAGCTACCCAACCCATTGTCTCAGTAGTACTTATTGGTACCTGAATATCGATAAATAGATTGTGAGTTTCCATACGCGCCTCTTCAACCGTTTTTCCGGGAATCTCAACAACATTAACTACTAAATTTGAACCATCCAATTCAATTTTTCCGAGAGGAAGTGCTACTAAATCGGTATTACGTAAAAAATCGAATGCTTGTTTAAAGCGTGGGTGAACAGATTCGTACAATCCACCGTTTTCTAAAGTGTCTAAAATCATATTTTTTTATTTAATAATATTATATCAATAACAATCCGTATCAATGATGATTATTGGTTCAATCTTTTGAATTTCAATAAAATGTGGACAACACCAAACATTGTTATACATTGTCAAATAATTCTTTATAAGGGCTATCGGAAAGAATTTCAATTGCTCGCTGATAGTCTTTTTTATTTATTTGAATGTCAATATTTTCTGTGGGACTTGATCCCATATATGTATTCAGGACTGATGAGGCCGGATTGTCAGAAACTAACATTGTAAAGATTTCAGATTCTTCCAATAAGCTCTGTAAATCCTCTGCAATTACCTTATCTTCTATCGATATTAGAAGTTTTAAGTCGTTTTTATCCATGGATTTTTAATTTAAAAACGATCAACTAACCTCGTCAACCGTATAATTTAGAAACATATTAAAAGGAAATGCTGTTTTAAATATCTCAGCAACTTTTGGAACAAAATCATTCGAATCTAAAATCGATTCGTCCAATTTACATTCAACCAAATAATGTTTTAGTTTGAGCAATTCGGCATCCGGAAAATCTTTAGGAAAACCACGTGGAACGGTTTTGAGTTTGTCATCTTCGAAGAATGAAGTGAAATGTTGTTTGAAATCGGGCTTCGACCGAATCTCATTCAACTCTTCAATATTATCGTAAACACTTTGTCGTAATGCTTTTAGTAATTCCGGTTGTGGACACCAAACACCTGTTCCTACAAAGCAACCTGCCGGGTCGAGATGGAGATAATAACCTGCACGTTGGCTTTTGCGCCCGCCGGCTGTGGCAATGTAAACGCCAAAGTGTGTTTTGTATGGTGTTTTATCGTGCGAAAATCGAGTGTCGCGATAGATTCTAAAAACGCAATCCTTTACTTCGACGTGTTTGATTTCTTCATCGAATTTAGATATTTCTATAATCAAATCCTTGCTTATTTGTTCAAAATCTTTTTTTACACTCTCGTACCAATTTTTGTTTTCTGCAAACCATTCACGGTTGTTGTTGGTTTTCAATTCGTTTAAGAACTGAAGTATATTTTTTGTGGGCATATTCATTTTCTTTAGCGTGTCACAAATATAACACAAAATTCAAACATAACAGGAATTACAACCATATTTTTTTTAAACAAGACTTATTTTTGTCGAAAAATGATTACTTTTGTAGTCAAATTGATAAATGCAAAAGCCTGCAAATGAATGTGTAAAATAAAGATAATCAGGCATATTACCATCCTGTAGATAAAGTCAAGAAAATGAAAAATAGAATTAATCAATTGTTGGAAGAAGTGAACCAACTGGTAGCTTCCAATCAAGATGAATTGGAGTCGCTTCGTATTAAGTATTTAAGCAAAAAAGGTGAAGTTTCGGCACTTTTCAATGATTTCAGAAACGTTGCAAACGATGAAAAACGTGAAGTTGGACAATTGCTGAATGAACTAAAAAATGCTGCTCAAGATAAAATTAATGAGTTAAAAGACACATTTGCCGGTTCATCAGATACCGAACAAAAAACAGACTTAACCCGTAGTGCCGATCCGGTAAAACTTGGAACACGTCATCCGCTTTCGTTGGTAAAACACGAAATTATTGATATATTCTCCCGTATTGGTTTTACCATTGCCGAAGGACCTGAGATTGAAGACGACTGGCATGTATTTGGTGCACTCAACTTTGCTCCTGAGCATCCGGCTCGCGATATGCAGGATACTTTCTTTATCGAGCAAAATCCGGATGTTTTGCTTCGTACTCACACTTCGTCGGTACAATCGCATATTATGGCGCAACAAAAACCCCCAATTCGTAAGCTTTTTCCAGGTCGCGTATTTCGTAACGAAGCTATTTCATATCGTGCTCATTGTTTTTTTCATCAGGTAGAAGGTTTGTACATTGACAAAGATGTGTCTTTTGCCGATTTGAAACAAGCTTTGATGTATTTTGCCAAAGAAATGTTTGGAGCAGATACTCAAATTCGCTTGCGCCCTTCATATTTTCCTTTTACTGAGCCAAGTGCAGAAATGGATATATCATGCAATCTGTGTGGCGGTAAAGGTTGTCCGTTCTGTAAACACACCGGTTGGGTCGAAATTTTGGGTTGTGGTATGGTTGACCCGAATGTATTGGAAAACTGTGGAATTGACTCAAAAGTTTATTCAGGTTACGCTTTCGGAATGGGAGTGGAACGTATTACAAATCTTAAGTATCAGGTTAAAGATCTACGTATGTTCTCCGAAAATGATGTTCGATTTCTGCAGCAATTTAAATCGGCATATTGAGAGTTGATAGTTGAAAATGGATAATTGATAGATAAAAAAATACGATGCTTACCGCATCGTATTTTTTTTATTTTCCACTTTTAACTTTCCACTAAAAAAGTCTATTCCACTCTATTTCCCCGTTCAACACGTTGTTCGGTTTTCAAAGGATTGGCGCTTATTTCTTTATTCCAATTTCTACTTTGGTAAATGTCATAAGCCATATACAAAGCTTGGCGGAATGATTCCTCAGATGCAATGTTTTGACCTGCAATGTCGTATGCTGTTCCATGATCGGGCGAAGTTCTAATTACAGGTAATCCTGCAGTGAAATTTACACCAGTATCCATCGAAACAGTTTTAAAAGCAATCAAACCCTGATCGTGATACATTGCCAGTACGGCATCAAATTTATCAAAATTTCCTGATCCAAAAAGACCATCGGCAGCATAAGGTCCTACGCAAATAATGCCTTCTTTCTCAGCTAGTTTCATGGCCGGAATAATGACTGTTTGTTCTTCGTTTCCAATTACACCTTCGTCGCCGGCATGTGGGTTCAATCCCAATATTGCTATGCGTGGACGTACAATAGAAAAATCTTTTTTGAGTGATGCATTCAAGACTTTAAGTTTGTCTAAAATCAGAGTTTCTGTAATTGTTGAGGGCACATCTTTTATTGGGATATGACCTGTAACCACTGCCACGCGCATAACTTCGTTTATCAACATCATTAAGGCTGGTGAACCTGTGCCGAACTTTTTCTCTAAATATTCTGTATGTCCCGGAAAATGAAAATTGACCGACTGTATGTTTTTTTTGTTTATAGGTGCAGTAACCAATGCGTGTAGTGCACCCTTTTTTAAATCTTCGGTAGCCCGTTCCAAAGCTGCCAAAGCTGCTTTTCCTGCCTCTTCAGTGGAAGTTCCGAGTTCTACTTTTATTTCATCGTCGGTGCAATTTATAATATTTATCCGTTTGGGGTTAATTTCTTCTATCGAATTTACAATATTCAGATTTAATCCTTGAATATCCAGATGTTTGCGATGATATGCTGCTACTTTTGGTGAGCCATAAATAACTGGGATAAAAGTCTCCAACATGCGACTGTCTGACATCGTTTTCAGTATCACTTCGTAACCAATTCCGTTGATGTCTCCCTGAGTTATACCGATAATTATTTTGTCTGCTTCCATAGTATTATTTTTTTTGTCTTATGATATAAAGGTCTAATGTTTGATTTTTTGTGAAATATCCCTATGGTTATTCATTGGATGATAGGAAGAATAACAATACAGACTCCATGATTTTAGCACGATCTTTTTCGGTTTTAATTGTCTCAAAAGGAAAACCGAAAGCGCAGGTTTTATACTTCCCCGAATACGCTACTGCAGCGCTTATATTATTTTCGGCATAACGGCAAATCGTAAATCCTCCTTCTCCAACTGCTTCAATTCCATCCGGCGATTCAATGTAATAAGAAATATCATTGGGTTGATCGTAATACGAGATGTTTCCTTTTTTGAAAAACCGATTTGGAGAATTCACAATTTTTACATTTCCACTCACACTTGCTTTTGATGTTCGGAACTTATATTTTAATACATTTTCAATAAATAATCGATCATCACGCTTCAAATGTTCCCCTTCACATAAATCGGATGCTAGATAAGCTCCACTAAGTAAGATGTTTCCGCCTTTTTGGCAGTATGACCGAATTAACTGCTGCAAAGCTAATGGAAAAGTTTTAAATTCGGGCGTTTTTTTAGCATTTCCTACTAATGTTTGTTTTTGTTTACCCAAAATCAAATCCACCATTTTAAATTCGTTCAAATCAATATCTCCTGATAGAATTGCTTTCTCGCTACAAGATACAAATGAGAAACCTGCTGCTTTTATCGCTTTACCATGTAAGTATGGATAATCGAAACAATTTCCGGCTATCACTTTCGTTTCATAATTGGCATAACTGGCTCCAAATCCGGGTGCATCATCGTCCAACCATGGTTTACTCCGTTTAAACTCATATTGTTTTCCGATAAAGCTGATATCCGACAAATAGGGAACTCCGGCATCTTCATTGTTCAGAAATCCTGCATAAGTACTATCGATGGCAAAACTAGCTGGTGCGCTTATCCGGTCAAAGCCGTCGACAATAAGCACTTCACCCTTT
>Ga0302215_10003444_pt1 | contig 10601 bp, 4 predicted proteins | sample II_Fen_N3_1_FD_194580 | JGI IMG/M metagenome (GOLD analysis project Ga0302215, IMG submission 194580) | Peat permafrost microbial communities from Stordalen Mire near Abisko, Sweden - II_Fen_N3_1 | ecosystem: Environmental > Terrestrial > Soil > Wetlands > Permafrost | place: Sweden: Abisko... | reverse complement strand
GTCAAACCGATGAAATAAAGGTTTACCCAAATCCGGCAACTGATATGCTAAATGTAAGTATAAGTTCGAACGTAGCTGAACAGACAGAAGTTATTATTTACGACCAAAGCGGACGCAAGATGCAATCCTTGCAAAAGGATTATGACGGATCAACACCAATCACCATGAACGTTTCGTATCTTATGGGAGGATTTTATTTGTTGCAGGTTAAAAATGGGCATTGTTTATCAACCAAAAGTTTTTTTGTATCAAAATAAATTGAATTCTGTGAAAAAATGCTTATTTTGAGCGTTTTTAGCCAGACTCGCTGAAAATGAGTAAACTAGAAATGTATTTGTTCGTTTTAAGGCATTTTTTGTAATGTTTGATTATGACAATTGCAACAAATGATACCGCTCTTAGATACAAAATGACCCCCTAGTGTAAAGAAACTTAGGATACTTTTGCTCATGATACATCTATTGTCTAAAAATCAAAAAAAATGCTACCATACTCGAATTAGATGCAAGTGAATTGTAGCCGAGCTGTAATATGTTTCTGAGATTACAAGAACGTTTGGTAAAGATAATAAGTAATAAGATGTTTCGGATGAATGAATATTATAGATGGACAAAATAAAAGTGAATACTATTTAAAACGCACCTATTGAAATTGTTTAAAAATGAATATAGAAATGAAAAAAAATTTTAGGACATCATTGTATCGACCGGAAAAGGTGTTGATAATTTTGGTACTTTGTCTTACCATGTTCGCTTCATGTACTTCGGACTATATATATGATAAGAAAGAGCCAACCTGGTTGGGGTCTAGTATATATGGTTATTTAGAGAAAGATGGACATTTTACGAATTATGTGAAGTTGGTAAACGACTTGGGGTATGCTGATGTATTAAAATTAACAGGAAGTAAAACCTTATTTGTAGCGAATGATAGTTCATTTTCAGAGTTTTACAAAGCGAATGTGTGGAATGTGAAGAGTTACGCCGATTTATCACTTTCCCAAAAGAAAATGCTTCTTAATTTTTCGATGGTTAATAATGCTTTCTTGATTCATACACTATCCAATTATTTCGATGGATCAGTACATGAAGGAGCAGCTATGCGTAGGGTAACTGCTCTTACTGCACTCGATAGCGTTTCTTTTGATATTGGTGATAAAGTATCTATTGGTAAATACTGGGATAATTACCGCATGAAAGGGATTCATGTTGTGAAAGATGATTCAGACTATCCGCTTGTGTTTTTTACACCACAATTCTTATCAAAATCTGCTTTTACGGATGAGGACTTTTCTACTTTAATGGCCGGAAAGACTCGTGCTGCCAATGATGTATTTGTATTTAATTCTAAAGTAATTAAACAAGATATAGTTTGTAAGAACGGATATGTTCAAGTTTTACAAAATGTATTGATTCCTCCTACAAATATGGCTCAATATATTCAGGATAATTCAAACATGGAAATTCCTACAAATTTAAGAACATCTATTTTCTCGAAATTGCTGGATCGTTTTTGTGCACCGTATTATGATCCGGCTAATACCCTTCAATACCGTCTGTTACATCCTGAATCTACAGACTCAATATTTGTTAAACATTATTTTGCAGGCAACGGTGGTACAACGAATCTGCCTTCCAAGACATCAACCATAGGGGCACCAGCATTAAACTTGCTTCCCTTTGATCCGGGATGGAACAGCTATCATGCTCAGACATCAGCTTTGGAGGCAGATATGGCCGCAATGTTTGTACCAACGGATGATGCCATGAATGAATATTTAAACAGCGGTGTTGGGGTAATTTTGAAAGAAAGCTTTGGATCATGGGAGAATGTGCCGGATCCAATTGTTATGCCATTTATTAGAGAACATATGCGTAGCTCGATGATTGAGTCAGTTCCTAGTCGTTTCAGTAAAATGGTTGATGACCAAAATTACCAACTACCGGTAACAAAAAGTGATATCAAAGCCACTTACACAGCAGTCAATGGAGAAGTTTTTGTAACCAATAAGGTGTATCCTCCGGTTGATTACATTTCAGTCTATAGTCCGGTGTTGTTGAGCGCAAATACGAAAATCATGAATTGGGCGATTAATTTCACAGAAAACGGTTATGCTTTTTATAAATTGTATTTAAACTCCTTGGTAAATAAATACAGTTTGTTTATTCCTACGGATGAATATCTGGATAATTACATCGATCCGATTGCCTATGGTCAGGATAAACAAGGGGTTTTAAAATATAAATATGTAAGCAAAACTGCTTCAGTAACTGCCTATGTTTATGTCTATGATAAAACAACCGGTATTGTTGGAACAAATGCGGTGGATTCAATAAAGGATAATACTTTCCTTAAAAACAGGCTATGGAATATGCTTGACAGTCATATTGTTGTGGGTAGTGTTGATAATGGCGATGGCTACTATCTAACAAAAGCAAATGATTTTATTAAAGTGGAGGGCTCCGGAACTTCCATGACTGTAAAAGGGGGTGCCGATATTTTAAATACCGCTACGCCGCCGCAGGTAACAAAGGTATATAGTCAGGCCAATGGTAAAACGTATTTCCTCGACAAGCCAATAAGCCCGGCTTTGAAATCGGTTTATCAAGTTTTGAGTGAAAATCCCGAATTCAGCACATTTTTCGATCTGTTAAATGGAGTTCCGAGTGAATCTATTGAGCAACTGTTCGAAGCGCAAGGTGTTGATACTAGAGTTAAATTCTTCAATGCCTATAGATATACTGTTTATGTACCCACTAATGCCGCGTTAAAAGCAGCTCTGGCAGCAAAAATAATCCCTTCATGGGATGATATTAATGCTATGTCGCTAAAAGATACGCTAAGGGCTCCAGCGATAAAGAAAGTGATTAAATTTTTGAAATACCACTTTCAAGATAATGCTGTATTCTTTGGACAATCCGTGAATGATCAATTTCAATCATCCACCATTAAAGATGATAATAATCCAACTTACTGGGAAACTTCCAAAAACAAGTATTTCAAGTTAGGAGTAGTTTGGAATGACCATAATTTCCCTAATACGCTAACCATCACAATGGATTCAAAAAAAGGTGATCCAATTCGTACGGCACATGTATTAACGGAAGATCCTGATACCCATAGAAGTTTGTATAATTTAATCGCAAAAGACTATATTTTCAATAATCTACCTATTAAATTTAAGAATGTAGATCGTACGGGTTCAGGAGACAACTTTAGTAATTCGAATATTTCAACATCTGCATCAGCAGTTATTCACCAAATTGATAACGTATTGACCTTTGAATAATATGAAAATAAATTTAAAATCAGCAATTGCAGGATTGTTTTTAATGGTATGTTTAGTACTACCATTCAGTAGCAATGGTCAAACCTCCGGAGATGGAGCAATTATACAAGGGCAGGTCAAGTCTGGTAATGAAACATTGATTGGGGTAACCGTTTCCGAAATGGATGCTAGTAACAGGATCGTCGGTGGAACTGTTTCGGATGTAAACGGACACTATGTATTACGGGTAAAAAGTCTCAAAAATAGGCTTTCTGTAAGTTATATTGGTTATACTAAGCAAATAGTGCGCATAAACGAAACAAAGGTTGTAAACATAGTATTGGTAGAAAATACTCAGAATTTAAAAACTGTAGAAATTGTAGCCTCCAAAAAGAATGTTCAGGGTGGATTTAGCATTCCTACCCGTGAAATTGGAGGTGCCATGCAGAAGATGGATTTCAAAGACATAGAAGGTATTCAGACGGCATCGCTTGGTGATGCTTTGCAAGGTCGAATTGCAGGACTGGATATAGTGGGCGAATCAAGCGATCCGGGAACCGGTGTATCCATGCGTATACGTGGTATAACCTCGATTACCGGGAATAGCCAGCCATTAATTGTTGTTAATAATGTGCCGTATGAAGTTCAGGTTGACCCGAACTTTGATTATGCGAATTCAAACTCACAACAATACGCCAATATGCTTAGTATAAATCCTGATGATATTCTGGAAATAACTGTATTAAAGGATGCAGGTTCGTCTGCTATTTGGGGTTCTAAAGGGGCAAACGGGGTTATTCAGATTACTACCAAAAAGGGAGTTTCGGGACCTACCCGTGTGGAATACACGTATCGTTATACAAATACCGTTCAGCCCAAAGGGATGAATATGCTTAACGGAGGTGATTTTACCATGCTTATGAAAGAGGCGCGATTAAACCCGAATCAGGATGTAAGTCAAACTAAAACTCCTGAGTATAATTACATTCAAAATTTCTCTGAATATGAGAATTTCAACAACAATACCGATTGGGTAAAAGAAGTGACTCAGGTAGGGAATGTTCATGACCATTATTTGACTGTATCAGGTGGTGGCGACAGGGCAAATTACCGCGTGTCAGGAGGATATATGTCACAAAACGGAACTATAATCGGACAGAAATATACCCGCTTTTCTTCTCGTGCCAATTTGGAATATGCTGTTTCTGACCGGATTAAGTTCATAACCGAAATTTCATTGACAAATGCGGATAATAATCAAAGTTATTCTGGAATTTTGGATATTGCCTACAAAAAGATGCCAAACGTGAGTGTTTATCAACAGGATCGGTTTGGAAATAGTTCAAATGTTTTTTATAATATTTTGCCCTCTTCCGGCTTGAACGATAATCAAAAAAAATTGGTTAATCCGGTAGCACTGGCTCTTCTGGCAACAAACAATGTAAAGTCGTTCCGCATCACCCCCACATTCCGCTTACAATACGACTTATTGGATCCTAATATAGCAATGCTTCGGTTCAGTTCGTATGTATCATTTGATATCGACAACAGTAAAACCTCTATGTTTTCACCAGCGGAAGTTTCAAATTATTCATGGACAGATGCAACGGTTAACCGGGCTGATAATTTTGATTCGGAAAATGTGACTGTCCAATCGGATGAGAATTTGGCTTGGGAGCCAAAATTTGAGAATACAGATCATCATTTGACGTTATACGGTTCATTTCAGATTACTAGCGGAAATTCTTCTGCCCAAAGTATTAAAGTTTTTTCATCTCCTTCCGGTAGTTTGACTGATGCCTCTGGGACTGGTTACCTGTTGGGTTCTACTACCAGTAGTTCCGAATGGAGGAACTTGGCTTTCATGATGCGCGGTCATTATGCTTATAAAGGTAGGTATATCATTGATGGTACCATCCGCCGGGATGGTAGTACCAAGTTTGGTGACGGAAATAAATTCGGTAATTTCCCGGGAGCGAACCTGAAATACATTATTTCGGATGAACCTTTTATGAAGAATACAAAGAAGTGGTTGAGTATGCTTGCAGTTCGTCCATCATGGGGGATAAGTGGTAACCAGCCAGGTGCAGAATACCTGTATCTAAGCCGTTACGACAATAATGGCTCGTATATTGACAATGCGGCTGTAAAGCCGACCTCGCTTCAATTGAAAAATCTGAAATGGGAGACTACCACCGGCTTTAATTATGGGTTAGACTTAGGTCTCTTTGACGACAAATGTATATTTGATATTAACGTTTATAATAAGCGAACTACTGATTTATTGTTCGGTGATGTGGCTATCTCACCTACTTCAGGATATAATAAATACGCCTATATAAACGGTGGATCAATGCAAAATGATGGATGGGAAGTGAATTTTTACGCCAATAAAATAGTTAATACGAAAGATTTTAGTATAGATTTCATGTTTAATCTCTCTAATTATAAAAACACAATTATAGACTTAGATCCATCCATAATGGCAAGTTATAACGAGAATTATAGTTATGGGAATGGAAAGTACTTAACCAGAATACAACCAGGGAACTCATTTGGATCTATCTATGGATTCAAATCCTTGGGAGTGTACACCTATGACAAATACAGCGACAAAGAAGTTAAGGGGATTTCCGGTCCCAATGCTCCTGTTGCTAAAGATGCATCAGGGAGAGTTATTACCGATCAGAATGGGACTCCTCAGGCTATGTATTATGCATGGGGGGTGTCAGGTGTTCAATATAAATTCAGAGGAGGAGATGCTAAGTATGAAGATGTGAATCATGATGGTAGTATCGATGCCCTTGATGTTGTTTATTTAGGAAATAGTAATCCGATTGTTAATGGAGGCTTTGGTCCTACCTTCCGTTATAAAAACTTGACGTGTAAAATGTTTTTCAACTTCCGCTATGGAAATAAAATTGTTAACAGTGCTCGTCAGAATGCTGAGAGCATGTACAACGACAACAATCAAAGTATTGCTACGAACTGGCGTTGGAGAACAGACGGTGATCCAACGGATATGCCGCGTGCTCTGTATGGGGTAGGATATAACTCGTTGGGAAGTGATCGTTATGTAGAGGACGGATCATTTCTACGATTTAAATACTTGACATTTAACTATACGGTACCCTCAACACTACTGAAAAGGGTTAGTTTAAATAGATTGAATTTATACCTAACGTTTAATAACTTGCTGGTTTTTACAAAATATACCGGTGTAGATCCTGAAGTAGGGTATGGGACTTTGACACAAAACCATGGGATGAGTGTTGATAACTCAGCTACTCCACGAACAAAAGATTTCACACTTGGATTAACACTTGGATTATAAAAGAAAATATTATGATGAAAATAAAAATTGTTGTACTCGGAATATCAGTTCTAGTACTGATTGGACTAAGTGGTTGTGACCAGTGGTTAACAATACAGCCTGAAAGCCAAGTCATACTAAAAGATTTCTGGAAATCCCAAGAAGATGTTGAGGCAGTGCTTGCTTCCTGTTATAATGGTTTAATTACCGATGACAATATTAATCGAATGATTGTTTGGGGTGAACTTCGATCAGATAATTTGACGATTGGTGGTAATTCTCCGGATCAGGATATGAAGGACATTCTGGCAGGAAAGATCATCTCAAGCAATAATTACTGTAATTGGGGAGGATTTTACACAGTTATAAATTATTGCAACTCAGTGCTTCATTATGCTCCTCAAGTGATTGGTCGAGATGTTAATTTCACGGAAGATCATCTTCATCGTGTTCAGTCGGAAGCTCTGACACTTCGTGCTCTGTCCTATTTCTATCTTCTAAGGGCTTTTAAGGAGGTACCCTGGATTGAAGACCCAAGTATTGATAATACGCAAAATTATTCAAGACCAAAAGATACGGAGCAAACCATTATAAACAATATCATTCGCGATTTGTTAATAGCCCAAAAATACGCAATAACAGACTACGGAAGAATAGATTATAATAAAGGGCGTATTACGCTCGATGCTGTAAATTCTCTGTTAGCTGATGTTTATCTTTGGAATCAACAATATGATTTATGTGCTCAAACCTGTGATTTAGTTCTTGCAGATAAGAATTTAAAATTGGTTAAAGCAGTGAATATGTTTAGTTCGGTGTTCTATCAGGGTAATTCAACTGAAAGTATTTTCGAATTACAGTTTAATGGTAATTCACAGATTAATCATCCTACGCAGAATTTATATGGCTCTTTAAGTAACAATGAATTAGGTCAATTGGGTTTACCTTTAGCATTAGCATATTATTATGACGCCAATAAGGGCAAATTCATTGTCGGAGCTTATAGTCCGTTTAATTATACAGTTTCACCAACTGTTACTGAAGGGATAGACGATATTCGTGCATTTGAATTTTACAATGCAAACGGAGATATAATTTCTATATTTAAATATGTAGGGATTGTGACTCCTACTTTGAATAAAGGGATATACATTTATTCTCCCAGAACTAATTCTTCCAACTGGATTGTATACAGACTTTCCGATGTTATGTTAATGAAGGCTGAGGCTCTGGTGGAATTGGAAGGAACAGACAATAGGAGTAATGCACTGTCCATGGTGAATCAAACCTATCTGCGGTCCAATCCGTCAGCCGATTCTCTTAGAATAAGTAATTACCCCGACAAATCATCCATGGCGAAACTAGTGTTGCGTGAACGTCAGAGAGAATTACTTTTTGAAGGAAAGCGTTGGTTTGATTTGGTGAGAGTGTCGCGCCGCGAAGGATCAACGAAGACGTTGAACGGATTTGCAAATAACAAAAAAGCAGAAAATTCTGCTCCGCTTGGTGCAACGGTTTTGGATGCTATGTATATGCCGATATCAAAAGCTGAATTAGACGCAAATTTGAATATGGTTCAAAATGAATTTTATCGGGAAACAACTACTGTAACTAAATAATGTTTAAAAAAAATAAGACATGATAAAATATAATTCAAAAATGGCTTTTGAAAAGCAAATATTGATTGGAATAGTTGTATTCTTATCTGCTATCGGAATCTTTTCGTCTTGTAATTCAGATGATGTTGGAGGCAACCGGTTTACCTTTACTGATAAAATGATGGGGCAATATCTGAGAGATTCAACTGAATTCTCTGAATTTACAACCTTGTTGGACACCACGAAAGTGATGCCTCTTTTAAATACATACGGTTATTATACCTGCTTTGCTCCAACGAATGACGCAATGAAGAAGTTTTATGTATTGAAAGGTAAGAAATCGCTCAAGGATTTCACCCTAGATACATTAAAAACTATTGCTTACGACCATATCATTATGGGCTCGGTGTTACCGTTTTCAGAGTTTATTGTCGGACGATTGCCTGTACTATCCATGAGCGAGCGTTATTTATCTATTACTTTTACGAATACCGGAACTGCTTTTGTAAATAGTACAGCCCTGATAACAAAAAAAGATATACTGGTACATAACGGGGTAATTCATAGAATAAACGAAGTGCTTAATCCTACCCATTTAGGACTTGTAGATGCAATAGCTCAGGATTCGACATTTAAGTTATTTTATCAGGCTTTACTTAAAACCGGATTGGCCGATTCACTTGTTAAGGACAAAGATCGTACTTACGACCCGAGCGATTATTTATATTTGGTAAATAAGAATGCTCCGCATGAGTATGACATAGATGTTCCTCTGTACAGAAAATTTGGATATACCGCATTGATGGAAAGCGATGCTACCCTGAAAGCAAATGGGATAACGGATTTAGCCAGCATGGAGCTTTATGCAGCTGCGAATGTTTATGGCGCCGACCCGAGTTTTGATGCGAATGGTGATATTAACAAGTATAGAAACCGCAATAATAGCCTTAATAAGTTTATTGCCTATCATTTAATTAACAAGCAATTAAGTTATGAAGGTTTTATCAACAGGTATGATACTCACATAATGGTGCAAACTGCTGATATGTATGAGTATATTCAAACAATGATGCCGAATACGTTGATGGAGATTAAAAAAACCAGAGTGCCGGCAGAGACAAATTTGATTAACTATTCATCAGAAACAGGTAATGTAATACGTATTGTTAAGGCAAACTCTGATAAAGATGCAACCAACGGAGTATATCATGAAATTGATAAAATGTTGGTATATAATCAAGCTGTCAATACTGAAATGTCTAGTAAACGACTTCGTTTTGATCCGGCAAGCTTTTTCCCTGAGTTTACCAACAATAATATACGTGGTCTTGCTATGCATAATAACGGGGGGTACATAAAAAATACACTATTTTATTTCCCTAGAGGTTATCTCAGTGGAGTTGTTGGCTCGGAACAGACTAAGGTGAGTTATCTGAGTTATACTGATGGATATCGCGATTATGAAGGTGATGAAATTTATATGGAAGCTACTGGAACAAATCTGTACGATTTTTCGATTACATTACCTCCGGTGCCTGCAGGTACTTACGAATTAAGATTCGGTTATCAGAATAATCATTATCGTGGTGTGTGTCAACTCTATATTGATGATATCCCATGTGGGGTTCCATTAAATCTGAATTTAGATGGATCTACTAATGATATTGGTCCTTATCAAGTGCCTGGTAGTCAAACGGACGATCCATTTGGTTTTCTGAATGATAAAATGATGCGCAACAAAGGATATATGAAAGCTCCTGCTGTATTCAACACTAACGGCGGTTTTAAGTATACATCTTGTAGACAAGATATTTCATGTTTAAGACGTGTTTTAGGTATTTATAATTTTAAAACAGCAAGCACCCATAAAATGACAATTAGAGGCTTAAGTGGAGGTGTATTTATGTTTGATTACTTTGAATATATTCCGACAAGTGCTATTGAGAGTGAGGATATTTATTAATATATTTTTTGAATTAGCTTTAAATATTTTTTATTATGAGATTAAGAAATTACGGAATTCCTGTCTTTGCCTTACTGACATTTTTAACAGTGTTGGCTGTATCGTGTACAGATGACTGGAATAAACACTATAATACTGAACAGACAAGTAAGAGTAATTTGAATTTGTATCAATATATTCAAGCACAAGCTGAATTAAGTACATTTACTAAAATGCTTAAAATTGCAGGGTATGACACTATTCTCACTACATCGCAAACTTTTACTGTTTGGGCACCAACCAATCAGTCACTGGGGAATGTAAACCTTTTGGATACAGCACAAATAATTAAAATTGTTGAGAATCATGTCGCTCGTTTTTCGTACCCTACAACTTCTATTTCCAGCAAGAAAATGCTCATGTTGGATAATAAGCTGATTGTATTTGCAAATGGAGCAGATGGTTTCACTTTTGGGGGTC
>Ga0302215_10003441_pt1 | contig 10613 bp, 9 predicted proteins | sample II_Fen_N3_1_FD_194580 | JGI IMG/M metagenome (GOLD analysis project Ga0302215, IMG submission 194580) | Peat permafrost microbial communities from Stordalen Mire near Abisko, Sweden - II_Fen_N3_1 | ecosystem: Environmental > Terrestrial > Soil > Wetlands > Permafrost | place: Sweden: Abisko... | reverse complement strand
GAAATTTTTGCAACAGCCGCAGACAATGCTCCCGTTTATGCCGATGAGGAAGACTTAGAAGACTTGAAATCGTTCGACGAAAGTTTGGAACGTACCACTGATTTTCTTACAAACGAAGTATTTAAACAATACCATAGCGAAACAGAAATGATGCGGTATATCAAAAAACTGGAACGTCGTGATATTTCACTTACACACTCTATGATTTCGTTAGGATCGTGCACAATGAAGTTGAACGCTGCTTCGGAAATGCTACCAATGAGCCGTGCAGAGTTTGGCGGAATGCACCCTTTGGCTCCATATGACCAGACCGAAGGTTATAACGAAATGATTTCAGAGCTGGAAAAATATTTGACCGCTATTACAGGTTTTGCAGCTTGCAGCTTACAACCAAACTCAGGTGCAGCTGGCGAATATGCAGGATTAATGACAATAAGTGAGTATTTCAAATCGAAGGGCGAAACTTCCAGAAATACGTTGTTGATTCCTGCTTCGGCTCACGGAACAAACCCTGCCAGTGCAGCTCAAGCCGGTTTTAATATCGTGGTAGTAAAATGCGACGAAGGTGGAAATACAGACCTAACCGACTGGAACGAAAAAGCGGAAGCTAACAAGGACGTACTGGCCGGCTGTATGATAACATATCCTTCGACCCACGGAATTTTTGAAGCACATATTAAAGAAATGTGCGAAACTATTCACCAAAATGGCGGGCAGGTTTATATGGATGGTGCCAATATGAATGCTCAGGTTGGGCTTACCAATCCCGGAACAATTGGAGCTGATGTTTGTCACCTGAACTTACACAAAACCTTTGCTATACCTCACGGTGGCGGTGGTCCCGGTGTGGGTCCTATATGTGTTGCAGCACATTTGGCTGCATTCCTTCCAAGTAAAACTTATGGACAAAATACAGTCTCAGCTGCTCCTTATGGTAGCGCAAGTGTAACAGCTATTACTTACGGTTATATCCGCATGATGGGTGAAGCCGGATTGACACAATCGACAAGAATGGCAATCCTAAATGCCAATTATCTAGCCGTTCGCCTGAAAGATAGTTATGGTGTACTTTATACAGGCGAAAATGGTCGCGTAGGACATGAGCTAATTTTAGAAGCCCGTAACTTCAAAGCCTCTTCGGGTGTAACAGAGACAGATATTTCCAAACGATTGATGGATTATGGCTTCCATGCCCCTACTCTATCGTTTCCTGTACATGGCACATTGATGATTGAACCAACCGAAAGCGAATCGCTGGCGGAACTCAATCGATTTGCAGATGCAATGTTGCAAATTTATGCCGAGATTAAAGAAATAGAAAACGGAACAGCTAATGCTACTGATAATGTATTGCTAAATGCTCCGCATCCTGAATATTCGATTGTTTCCGATGAATGGAATCACTCCTACAGCCGTGCCAAAGCAGCATATCCAACTGCTTGGGTAGCCGAGAATAAATTTTGGGTGAATGTAGCCAGAATTGATAATGCTTTTGGAGACCGAAATTTGGTTTGTAGCTGTCAATAAGAATGCCCCTAGCCCCTGAAGGGGAACAAGAAAGAAAAACCCCGCTTTGCCGAAAGACAGAGCGGGGTTTAAATTAATCCACAAATTCCACAAAAAAGATCCAAATAAATTGGCAACACCCAAAATTATGAAATTAATTTTGGGTGTTGCTGATTACATATGATTTATTTTTTGTGAAATTATTTTGTCGAAAATATCGTGGAGTTTTTTTATTGGTAGTATTCTGAGAAGCTTTTACGCCACCACAAGGTGAAAAACAATGAGCATCAACATAAATATCATCATATACAAGTTGATACTGATAAATGATTTTCGGAAATTCAGTTCTGCCACATTGCCAAATGCCAGTCGGGCAAAAATAGAAATAAATGCTATATTCAGCACAAAAATGAGCAGAAAGAACTGAACGGAGATATTGACCAAAAATAGTGGCACAATAATGGAAGAGAATGAAGTAGCCACCACCCAGGCAAAAATAATCATTTTCAGATTCTGCGGATTCACAGCCTGATTGATTGTTTTAAAACCTGCATCTTCGTATTCTTTGCCGTACTTGAGCATCAACAACCAGAAATGTGGTATTTGCCATATAAACATGAAAAAAGCAATAAATAATATGGTTGGTGCAAACACATACCCCCCGGCAGCAGTCCAACCCATTAATGCAGGTATGGCTCCTACCAACGACCCCGGCACAACGGCAAAAGGCGTAACGCGTTTCAGATAAGTATAAATAAAGTTGTACCAAACAATATTAAGCAATCCCAGCAAAGCAGTTACAGCACCAAAGGCGAAATATAAAATGGCAGTACCGGCTACACAAAAAAGTACTGAAACAACAATAGCATTTGTAAGCGATATTTTACCTGTTGGTATCGGACGGTTCATTGTCCTAGGCATTTTGGTATCGTGTTTACTTTCCTGACACTCGTTCAACGCACTAGACCCTCCAGCCAGACAGAATACGCCCAGTACCAAAATCAGTATTTGTGCATCGAAGTGACCCGAATAAACAATATAACCCGTAATAGCAGTAAATGTAACTGCTATAGATACCTTGTATTTTATCAAGGCAAGCACTATTTGCAAATATTTTTTCATTTCTATTTTAAAGCTTTCAGATATTCAGTCACAAGTTCAATGTCTTTATCTGTGATAATACCCTTGTACGATTTCATTACCCCTTGTGGGAATCCGACCACAACATCTTTGCCTGGATCGACAATTGACGATTGAATATAAGCATTGTCGGCTTGCACTTTACGGCTTGCACCGGCTGTTGTTACATCAATTGTAGAGCCATAAAAACCTTTAAACGTAGGTCCTACTGACTTCGTACCATCCAAAGAGTGACATGCTATACAACCATTTTTTTCAAGAACCTTTAATCCCAACGAATTATCGACTTTTCTTACAGGCAATGCTTTTACCCATTTATAATAATCTGCCTCACTTACAACACGTATAATTGCATTCATATACGAGTGACTCACACCACAATAAACTGTACAATAGATATCATAATCACCAAGTTCACCGGCAGTGAACCACGAATAGTTCTTTTTCTGAGGCACCATGTCTTCTTTTATTCTGAATCCGGGAACCGAAAAACCATGCAAAACATCCTTTGAAGCAAGATTAATTTTCACAGATTTATGTAAAGGAACTACCAATGTATCTGAACCTTTATTGCCCGGATATACAAACTCATATTTCCACATGGAACCGATTGCAGTTATCTCTATTGCATCTTTTGGTACGTGACGCATAGGTAAAAAACCTTCCCAACCTATGTAAAACATATACAGAACCAAAACCATAGGGATGGTTATCCATGTAATTTCCAACCATGTATTGTCTTTTATCTGAACAGCAGGTTTGCCTTTTTTTCTATTATATTTTACAACGAAAAAGATCATCGTTGCAGTTAGTACAACAAGAAAAAAGACAGATATTCCAGTTATAATCAAGAATGCCGAATCTACTCCGTTTACAAAATTTGATGCTTTACTAAACATAATTGTATAATTAATAATTAAGAATGCATAATTAAAAATTAAGAATGCATGATGGCTAATATAATATTGGAAATCGGGTTAACGATAAGCGTAATCGATAAATGTAATAAGAACAATAAGTACAAATAGAACAAAAACCATTGCCACTAAAATTCTGAGCAACAAACTTTCGTACTTTAAATGCATAAAATTTGAAAGCACCAAGAAAGATTTTAATCCGGCAATAAGCAATGCTATTGTAACCGTAAAGGGTCCAAGGTGAAACGATGTAACACTAATAGTTAGAAAAGTGAGAAACAGAAGCACTATCAAAATCTTTGATAATGTCAGATACTCTATTGTATGTGTTTTGTTATTTGCCATTACGAGTAATAATTAATAATTTACAATTAAAAATTAATAATTGGGGATATTTTATCTCCTCCCATTAAGATATTAAATACATTAATGGGAATAGGAAGATCCAGATTAAATCCACAAGGTGCCAGTATAGTGCACCGTTTTCCAACAATACATAATCATGATCATTAATATTTTTGCTTTTTACTTTAAACAGACAAACAATTAAAAGCGTCATCCCAATGATAATATGAAGTGCATGAAGTCCGGTCATAAAAAAGTAAAGACTGAAATACAACAAATGACCTCTATCTAACAATGGCATTAAAGCAGAACCGGGATAAAGTCCATGTTCAAATTTGTGTCCCCATTCGAAGTACTTATTTACCAAAAAGATAGCTGCACAAAACAACGTAATTCCAATAAACATAAGTGCCTTTTTCCGGTCATTCTTTTGTATTGCAGTTAAGGCCATAGCTATCGTCATACTACTAAATAGCAGTATAACCGTGTTTATTGCACCAATTGTAACACTTAGTTCCAGACTGCTTTCGTGAAACTCCTTTGGATATTGCGCTCTAAAAATGGAGTACACCAAAAACAAACCTCCGAATAGGAGAAGTTCGGTAAAAATAAAGAGCCACATGCCAAGTTTGGATGCTTCGTCGTCTCTGTGCTCTTCAACATGTATTTTCTTTTCGCTCATAAGTATTTTATTGACCCCTGACCCCTAAAGGGGAATTGGGTTAGTTTTGTCTCCTAGAAATAAATTCAACGTAGATATATTATTTGTATCTATTTTTCAAATCGTTCAAGTAAAACCTTCAAATCCCAAAACAAAAAAGGATTATGAAGACTGACTTGCATAATTCCCCATAGGGGCTAGGGGTTCTTATTTGTAATCGTATGGATTTTCTTTTATAACAGGTTCTTCATCAAAATTTTCTATCGACGGTGTAGAAGGTAATGTCCATTCCAAAGTTGAACCATTCCAGGGATTTGATGGTGCAATGGGTCCTGATTTAGCACCTTTTACAAGATTAAATACCATTAATATTAACCCCGAAACTAATATAAAACCTCCAATAGACGATAGAACCTGCATAGGTTGAAACTGTACCGGATAATCAAAATAACGTCTTGGCATACCTTCAATTCCAATAATAAATTGAGGAAAATACAACATATTAAAACCAATGAAATTAATTACCAATGCGATATTTGCAATTTTGAAATTATACATCCGACCATACATTTTGGGCAACCAATAATGAATGGCGGCAAAGAAAGCAAAACCCATACCTCCAAAAATTATGTAGTGGAAATGCGCCACCACAAATGAAGTATCGTGTACCTGAACATTCGTAGCTACCGATCCCAACAAAAGTCCGGTAGTACCACCAATAATGAATAAAAAAATAAACGCCAAAGCATACAAAAACGGCGGTTTCACGTCTATGGAACCTTTGTACATGGTCATAATCCAGTTAAACACTTTTATGGCACTGGGCACAGCAACAATAAATGTCAACAACGAAAAGAACCAACGTGCCTGATCGCTCATACCGGAAGTGTACATGTGGTGTCCCCAAACCAGAAATCCAACACCGGCAATGGCTAAACTAGAAATAGCCACAGCTTTGTAACCATAAATCTGTCGTTGGCAAAATGTAGGAATTATTTCGGTAATCACGCCCATAGCCGGTAACATCATAACATAAACTGCAGGGTGTGAATAAATCCAGAATAAATGCTGGAACAAGAGTGGATCACCACCCAATTTAGGATCAAAGAAACCAATACCAAACAATCGTTCTGCAATAAGCATCAATAATGTTATACCAATAATCGGTGTTGCAAGCAGTTGAATCCAAGCAGTAGCATACAATGCCCAAGGAAACAAAGGCATATTGAAGAACCGCATTCCCGGCGCCCGCATTTGATGAATGGTAACAATAAAATTAAGTCCGGTTAGGATAGACGAAAAACCAAGAACAAAAGCTGCTGCAGTAGCCATAATAACATTTGTACCTGTTGTAGAGCTGTAAGGTGCATAAAAAGTCCAACCAGTATCCGGTGGACCATCTTTTAGCAATTGTGAAGCAACTGCCATAATACTACCGGTGATAAAAATCCACCACGAAAAGCGATTTAATTTAGGGAAGGCCACATCTTTTGCTCCAATTAAAATTGGTAAAAAGAAGTTTCCAAACACCGCAGATAATCCGGGAATTACAACCATGAATATCATCAAAATACCATGAAGTGTGAACACACCGTTGTAAGTTTGTGCTTTCATAATGGTTTCACCCGGTGTTATCATCTCCAGCTTCATCAGCAAGCCAAGAAAAGCTCCGATAAAGAAAAAAGTCATAATAGAGTACATATAAAGCAGCCCTATTCTTTTGTGGTCAGTCGCCATTATCCAGGATAGAAATCCTTTGTACTTTCCCTGATGATCCAGATAACTTACATATTCTATTTTTTCTGTACTATTACTCATTGTTTATTATTTTTTTTTGCATATTTCATTTATCTTCCTTTACTTCCTTATATCTTCCTTTATTTTCATTTATCTTCCTTTACTTCCTTATATCTTCTTCCTTTACTTCCTCTTTGGTCTCAATAAAAATACCACTATAAACACCAGTAAAAAGAAAATAATGATTGATCCTGTTATTTTAGTTATATCCAGTCCAAAACGTCTGTTTTCAGGGTCATAACTGTAACAGATCATCATTATTTTTTGAATCGATGTTCTGGGTTGTTCTTTGTTTGCCTCTATAATTGCCATTTTAAAATCTATAGGCAAAAATGTAATACCATATAAGTAGCGGGTAATCATACCCTGAGGACTTACTGCAATAATAGCAGAAGGATGCACGAAATCCAACCCAACAGCTTTGGTTTTAAAACCAGTAGCATCGGTAATTTTAAAAATGGTTGTACTGTCTGTTGTCAAGAAAATCCAGCCATCACCTTTGCCTTTGGAGTAGCGCTCCACAAATCGATCTTTCTTTTGCTTGGCCTTCTCGGGAGTATCACGGAAATTAAAACTAATCGTTATTACCTGATAATCTTTCCCTAAAACCATATCCGTTTTTTTTATAACTCCACCCACACCTTCCAAAAGTGGACTGCAAAGACCCGGGCAATCAAAGTAAACAAACGACAAAATGGTTGGCTTTGTTATAAGTTGTCTGAGTGTTACTTTTTCTGATTTTTCATTTAAAAACTGTAGATCCAAGGGTATTTTTGCTCCAAGATGTTCAATAACACCCACTTCCGTAGATTGATCAACCTGTGCTGATAGTCTCCCAGTTAAGAAGAAAAGAATAATAAAAGAACAAGTAATTAGCTTTTTCATAACTATTTAAATTATTGAAAGAATTAGGTTTTAATTTGATTGACTGAAATTATTGTTTCTCAATTTTAATGCAATCATAATAGATAGCAATCATCAAAGCTCCACCCATTAATCCGGTATCTTTAAGAAGTTCAATTAACGCAAATTGAGCAACCTTAATATCAGTATTAAACAAGCCTGGAATATGAATTGAAACAATAAAAATGAACAACAAACCCGCAAGTCCAAAACAGGCAAGCTTAATATATTTGTTTAGCATAATACTTATACTTGCCAAAATAAGCAAAGCACCGGTAACCAAAATGGTATAAGCTCCTCCGGGTATAAATGAAGACATCATACCAAGAAAAACGTCGGTCATCAAAAAATGATTAAGTCCGATAATTCCAAAAGGTAAAGCAAAAAGAATACGTCCAATAATTGCTAGTTTTTTCATGATTTCAATTTTTATTTTTCACCTAATTTTCTTAATTTGTATAAATTATATAGTAAAAAGAGTAAAAACGCACCAAAAACTAAAACTCCTGATGTATAGAGCATAATGATCCAGATAGGTGCTTTTACCAATACATTCCATATTGCTCTTTTTTCTGTCAAGCTTGGTTTGTCTGTTGGCATACCTATTTTCATCTTACTTTGCGATTCAATTTCGCCATACGCATCATCATTTACTTTCACAATCAAATCTACATTCCCTAGTTTATCACCCGGAAGTGTTTTATTGTAACTGAACATCGCCATTCCATTATTATCGGTATGTGAAGTTTTATCTATTTGTAGTCGTCCAAAATATCGGGCGGCAAAAAGCACCACCTCAGCATTTTTCAAAGCCACTACCCCACTCTTTTCAGCAGCAGTCACTTGTACATGAATAACACTTTGAAGCGAATCATATTTCAAATTAATCTTTACAAGTTTACTCTTCGTTGGATCGGTTTTAGAAAGTACCTGAATATAACTATTATTAAAGCTGCGAATGTATGATATTACTTTCCAGCGATCGGATTCGGACAATACATTGCTAAACGATGGCATAATCACCCTTCCTGTGTTAAGAATATAAAACAATTCACCATCAGTAAGTTTTTGAGTTTGCGCACCTGACAAATCCGGTGGAACCGGTTTTAGTGACTTCATACTGTTGCCCTTGGTTGGATTACCATGACACGACAAACAGGTTTTTGTATAAATTGCTTCTCCTTCTTTTGCCGATGCACCGTCGAACTTAATATAACTATTCTTGGCTTTTTTATCGGCTGGCACATCCCAACCTTGCTGTGCAAAAGGTTGCAAATAAAATAACGCAGTAAGTAATACTGTAAAAACAACTTTGAAATCAATATTTTTTCTAAGCATAATTTATTAGATTAATCGGAACTGCATTATTTGTTGTTATGTTCTCGTTCTTCAATTGTTTCGTGAATAGAAATAATGGGAATTACCTTGGACAAAATGGTGATTATCATTAATGCCAATACAAATGGTGCAATGGTAATAAGTATTTCTATAAATGTAGGGGAATAAACTTTGAAGTTTAAAGGAACATTTTGAATAGGTAAAAATGGATTTTCCTGAGTTGGAACAACTATTATATAACGTTTAAACCAGGCACCAACAAGAACGAACATCGAAATTATCATCATCGGTAGCGGACGTCTGATCTTCTTGAAAAGAAGCAAAATAATTGGTAATATTAATCCCAATATCTGAACTGACCAAAACAATGCTGCGTGAGTACCAATAAACAACTCATTTATATGCAGTGCATCAGACCTTTTCATTTTATAACCTGGAACCATATATTCATTCAAATTGAAATACAAATAGACCAACGATACTAAAACTAAAAGTTTGCCCATTTGATCAAAATGGAAATCGGTTATATAATCCTTCAATTTATAATTTTCCCTATAGAAATACATAGCAATAATAACAGCTGCACTTCCTGCTACAAAGGCTCCCGTAACAAAATAAGGCCCAAAAATAGTAGAATCCCAACCAACCCTTGAAGTGCTAGCAAATAACCACGAAGTAACAGTGTGAATAGCCAATGCCACCGGTATTATAAAAATGGCAATAGCGCGGGTCAATTGTTTTATTATTTTAGCTTGCTCCTCAGATGCATTCCAATTAAGCGATAATACTTTATAAATATTGCGTGCGAAAGGAGGTAATTTATCTAACTTATCATAGCAAATTTTCAAATCAGGAATTAAAGGAATATAGAGAAACAATGTACTAATCAGCACATAAATCGTCACCACTGTAACATCCCAAAGTATAGGCGATTGAATACGACCATGAATAAATACATTCAGTAAGCGTTCAGGATGTCCCATGTCAGAAATAATCACCAAACCGGCTACTGCTGCAAATGCAAGTGCAATAATTTCAGCAATTCTGGACAATGGCGAAGCCCATTTAACCCCCGAAAGCCCTAAAACAGCACTTATCAACATACCAATTAAACTGGTGGCAACGAAAAACACAAAATTTGAAATATACAATCCCCACGATACGTAATCCCCAAGTCCAGTTACACTCAAACCATCTCTTAATTGTAAAAAATAAGCATAACTGCATACTAATAAAGAAGCTCCTAAAAAGCCCATCCAAATCAAGAAGCTTTTATTTAATCTGATAGACCTGAGTAAATCTTCTGTTATCTTATCTGCTATATTTTCTTTTGCCATAATAATCTAATTTTCAATTTTTAAAACTTAATTATGAATTGTGAATTATCAATTATGAATTAAACAAACGTTCTGATGCTTCTTCTTTATCTTTGTCCTGGAAAGGATAATCTTTTCCTTTTGGTGGTAAATAATAAACCCGCGGGTGCGTGCCAAGTTCCGGCATCAAAGTATAACCTCCATTGTCTTCGAGTAATTTTTTAAAACGGACAGTTTCTTTGGTAGTACCGTTGGTAACTGCATCTTCGTTTTCATCGCCAAAGTAATAAACTCCATTTGGACAAGCCCCAACACAGTAAGGCAATTTGCCTTCACGCAATCTATCAGCGCTAAATAAACATTTACTGATTGTACCTTTGCGTTGTGGAACATTGAGTTCAACGTTATACACTAAATCTTTATCTACCTGCGCATTGATAGGCTCTGCCCAATTGAAAACACGAGCACTATACGGACATGCAGCAATGCAAAAACGACAACCAATACAGCGTTCATTATCAATCAAAACAATTCCGTCGGGACGTTTAAAGGTAGCATCTACAGGGCAAACGGCTACACAAGGAGGATTATCGCAATGCTGACAAGGTTTTGGCATATAAAAAGCCGGAGTATTTTCTGTTTCCTCCATTTTAAGCACATTAATATGGTGCTGTTCAGGGCGAAGATGAT
>Ga0302215_10003440_pt1 | contig 10615 bp, 8 predicted proteins | sample II_Fen_N3_1_FD_194580 | JGI IMG/M metagenome (GOLD analysis project Ga0302215, IMG submission 194580) | Peat permafrost microbial communities from Stordalen Mire near Abisko, Sweden - II_Fen_N3_1 | ecosystem: Environmental > Terrestrial > Soil > Wetlands > Permafrost | place: Sweden: Abisko... | reverse complement strand
AATAAGACATTAATTATTTCTTTTTTTTAAAGAGGTGCAAATATAACGATTTTTTTATTACAAACATATAAAAACGCCAAACAGTACTTGCAATGAGAATATTTATTTTATAAAGAGACTATTTCAGTGTTAAATAGCTAGTCTGTAATGAGAAATGAAATACTAATTTGAGAGAAATTTGTACACAAAAAAAGCAGTCTCAAATGAAACAGCCTTTTCTTCTGTTGCGCAAGTTCGCCTCAAATGAACATCACCAACTGGCGGATATAAGCCCAACGAGCTATCGATTTTTTTAAATAGAAAAGGCTGTCTCAATTTGAAACAGCCTTTTCCTTAGTTGCGGAGGCCCGACTCGAACGAACGACCTTTGGGTTATGAGCCCAACGAGCTACCACTGCTCCACTCCGCGATATTTTGTGACTGCAAAAGTACTGCTTTTATTTGAACTGACAAGCTTTTTGCGTTATTTCTTATAAAAAACAAAGAAGCATGCTCACTTACAGATTGGTAAGTTATCCCGAAAACTCTGAATTATTGATTTACGATACGGCAACACCAATTAATTTTCCAATTCCAAAGGTAATGGCAGCGGCAGCTAAACCAAAAAAGACCTGACGAAAGCCTGAGTACCAAACATTTTTGCCGGTAAATAATGTGATTGAGCCACCAATCAGGAATAATCCAACCGCACTTAAAATTACGCTAAGCAATATAGCGTGAAAGCCGCTGGTAAAGAAAAACGGTGCCACCGGAATTATTGCTCCAATTGTAAACAGGAAAAATGAATACAATGCTGCTTCAATAGCCGACCCTTTTAGCTCTTCGGCATTTATACCTAATTCTTCTTTGACAAGTACTTCGTGAGCTCGGGTTTTGTCCTGCATTATTTCAGCAGCCATTGTATGTGCCTGCTCTTCGGGAATTCCCTTTGCAATGTAGATAAGTGCCAGTTCACGTTTTTCACCTTCGGGGTTTGTTTCTAGCTCATCCATTTCTATTGCCATTTGATTCTCATAAAGCTCCTGAGAACTTTTCACCGAAATCCATTCACCCATAGCCATCGACAACGCACCGGCAAGCAATCCTGCCAGTCCGGCAAGTAATACACCCTGCTCACCCGAAGTTGCACCAGCCACACCCATGATTAAACTGAAATTGGAAACCAATCCATCGTTGCCACCAAGCACAGCAGCACGAATGGCATTTCCACCCACCGAACGGTGTTTCTTTTCAAATTTAGCATGTTGACTACCACTAATGCTCTGATCCTTTTCTATGATTGACCACAGAATCTTCACATGATTCGTTTCGCTACCATCTAAAGCCTCTTTATTCCTTTCTTTCGTGGAAATGATTGCATTAGACAGACTTTTTTCTGTATCCATCAATGCCCCAAGAACATAATCGTAACCAAAAACTTTCCCAATTGTATTTAGTGTCAATGCTCGCCAAGATGGTTTTATTAAATTTTCAATTGGAATATTTTCTCTGCGAGCAAAAGCTTCTGCGTGACTTTGCTCTATCTCGCTCATTTGCCGAAACACGTTCACAACTGCCTCATCATTTTCATTTTCAGCTAATTTGGTGTACAAATAGCAAGCATCTATTTCCGTTTGAAGACTCTTATTTTTCATTGTTGATATTTTTTGTAAAAGTAGAAAAAAAATGCGAAAGAGATTCAGCTGCTCTTGAATGAATTGATAAACATACACGCGAAGAATGAATATCAAAAAGAAGCAACAAAAAATGCCTTACAGAACCTGCAAGGCATTTTTCAAATTATCAAAAATCTTAAAGCACAAATTTTATTTTTGTTGAAGTACAATTTCAAGCGTATCCGAAGCAATCATAAACTCTTCGTCGGTTGGTACTACGGCAATTTTAACCTTAGAATTTGGAGTGCTCAACAGTACCTCTTTTCCACGTGATTTTGAATTTAATTCAGCATCGATTTCAACTCCCATATAAGCTAAACCATTAGCTATAAACTGGCGTGTACTTGTCTGGTTCTCTCCAACTCCACCGGTGAAAATAATAGCATCCACACCATTCAAAGCAGCAATGTACGAACCAATATATTTCAAGATGCGGTATTCGTACATATCCCAGGCCAGTTTAGCACGGTGATTGCCTTCTTTAATTGCACTTTCTACGTCACGCATATCAGACGAAACGCCCGAAACGCCTAACACACCACTGTGTTTGTTGAATAGTGTCGACACCGAGGCCGAACCGATCATTTCTTTTTCCATCAGGAAGGTTACAACGCCTAAATCAACATCTCCCGAACGTGTTCCCATCATCAATCCTTCAATAGGGGTGAAACCCATAGAGGTATCTACCGATTTTCCGTTTAAAATGGCTGCAATTGAGGCACCGTTACCAATATGAGCAGTTATTATTTTGCTGTTATTATAATCTAAACCAAGGAAATCAGCAGCACGTTTTGAAACATAGCGGTGACTTGTTCCGTGGAAACCATAGCGACGGATACCATATTTTGTGTATAACGAATACGGAATACCATACATATAAGCATGCTCAGGCATGGTTTGGTGAAATGCTGTATCGAAAACACCAACTTGTGGCACGTTCGGAAGCAATTCATTAATAGCATTGATACCAGCTAAATTTGGTGGATTGTGAAGTGGAGCAATGTCTATACATTCTTCAATTTTACGAATCACCTCATCGGTAATCAATACGCTGGAATTGAACTTTTCACCTCCGTGAACCACTCGGTGACCAACGGCATTAATTTCTTCCAACGATTCAATACAACCATGTTTCGCGCTAGTAAGTACACCTAAAATGTATTCTACAGCTAATTGATGTTCAAGAATTTCACCCTTAAGCATTACTTTTTGACCATCGCGACGAACATGTTTCAGAAACGAACCTTTCATCCCAATTTTCTCAACAGCTCCGGATCCCAATTCTTCCTTGGTATCCATGTCGATCAATTTATATTTTACCGACGAACTTCCGCAGTTTAAAACTAATATTTTCATGTTTTTAGTCCTCCTTATTTGATTATATTACCGGATTCGTCGTAATTGTAAAATCCTTTATTCTTACTGATACCAAAATGTTTGGCACGCCACAGACGAAGTAAAATCGGAGATGGTTTGTATTTTACATGACCATATTCTTCGTAAAGATTCTCAAGCAATTTTACAATTTTTTCAATTCCCATTTGGTCAGCCGTACGGAAAACACCCTGGCGGTGACCGAAACCAACTGTCAATACCCGATCTATATCATCAACCGATGCAATTCCTTCCATCAGGATTGAACATGCTTCATTAAGCTGAATAAGGAATAAACGGATACTAATTAATCCGGACGATTCCATTACTGGTACAAAGTCGTGATTAATTAAACGGGCAAAAAGGCAAACTTTCTCAAATGTCTCGTCCGAAGTATTTAATCCACGTACAATTTCAATGATTTGTGAATCGGGAATATTCGACAGGAAATGCAGACCAATACAACGTTCCTGATGCTCCATTTCTGATGCAAGCTCTGTCACAACAACAGTCGAAACATTGGAAGCAATAATCGCTTTTTCGGATAAAACAGATTCCAGTTTTCTGAAAACCTCTTTACGTTGTTGCACGCGGCGTTCACCTGTATGATCATCGTAACGAATAGCTTCAATAACAAAATCGCAACCACTGAAATCTTCGAAAGCCGAAGTTCCCTGAATACGCCCTAAAATTGCTTTCTTCTCGTTCTGAGTCAATCCCCAGTTTTCGATTTTCTTATCAAGTTTTTCTTCGATACGAGTATAAGCATTTGCAATTCTTTCCTCGCTTGGTTCGAAAAACACGACTTCGATTCCTTTGAGTGCTGCTGTAGTAGCAATAACACTACCTTCTTTACCGCAGCCTACAACGCCGATACGAGAAAAAAGCGACCTTTTACGGTTTCGCTTACTTAATCCGTAGCGTTCAATTGCTTCGATCATTTCTTCTGCCATAATATTTTTTTTAATGCATAATTTATAATTCAAAATGCATAATTCAAGATTCAAAAAACACACAATTCCAATATGAATTATGCATTTTGAATTGTGAATTAATTTTTCATTGCCTGATTGGCTGTAATCGTAATCATCCGCACAATATCATCCACTGAGCAACCACGCGAAAGGTCGTTGATTGGAGCAGCCATTCCCTGTAAGATTGGCCCTACAGCCTGAGCACCTGAGAATCGTTCCACCATTTTGTAACCTATGTTTCCAGCCTGTAAATCGGGGAACACCAATACATTTGCATGTCCGGCAATTTTACTACCTGGAGCTTTGCTCTGACCAATTTCCGGAACCAACGCAGCATCTGCCTGCAATTCACCGTCAATCATCAATTCAGGAGCCATTTCCTTTGCAAGGCGCGTAGCTTCAACCACTTTATCAACCAATTCATGCTTTGCACTTCCTTTCGACGAAAAGCTCAACATAGCCACACGCGGTTCGTAACCACAAATTACTCGAGCAGTATCAGCAGTACAAACGGCAATTTGTGCCAATTCAGCTGCTGTTGGATTTGGATTCACAGCACAGTCGGCAAAAACCAACAACCCGTTTTCGCCATATTGAGTAGCGGGCGTAAACATCAGGATAGCACCTGAAACAACATTAATTCCGGGTAATGTTTTTACAATTTGGAAAGCCGGACGAAGTACGTTTCCTGTTGTATTTTGAGCTCCGGCTAATTCACCATCGGCATCTCCGTTCTTAATCAACAAACAACCTAAGTACAATGGATTTTTTGCGAGTTTGGTTGCTTCCTCAATTGTCATTCCCTTACTTTTGCGCAATTCGAAAAGTAAATTGGTATAATCAGCCATTTTCGGATCGGTTTCCGGATCGAGAATTGTTGCTTCAGCAATGTTTGTAAGGTTATTTTCCGAAGCAAGTTTTTTAATTTCAGCCTCATTTCCAATCAAAATAAGTTTGGCAGCTTTTTGTTTCAGAATAATGTCAGCAGCCTTCAATGTGCGAATTTCAGTTCCTTCGGGCAAAACAATGCGTTGCAGGTTTGCCTTGGCACGAGCCATAATTTTTTCGAGTAAATCCATGTTTGTAAAGATATATAATTTTTTGATATTCGGCGGGAGGATTATTCTTCGGGCTGAAAAACGATACAAAGATACAGCTATTTTAGAAAGTTGCAATGTAGAGATGGCAATTTTCTGTAAATATTTGATAGTATGTCAAATTATGCAATAAAAAAATCATTTTTTAGGGTATAAGCGAGCCTGTTTTATAGCTAAAATGACCTGCTTTTTTCAAATTGTAAGTTTAATTAATAGGATTGAATCAGTAGATCATTTTTCATATCTGTTCAAAACTCCCACTTTAACAGAAATCGAAGGTCGGTTTTTCGGTTTCCTACAATTGTTTCGTTTCCGCTGCTTACAGATTCGCGGTCATCGGCGTACACAGCTTGGGCAATTTTAAACCAAAGAGAGAGCGATTTATTTAATTCATATTTCAAATTTAAATAGTACCGGCTTCCCAAACCGTAATACATGGGAATAGAAAAAGCATAAAGCACATCCTTTTCGTACGAATAAAAGCGGTTTTCGTAATCCACTGCATCAAAAAATTGGTACCGAAAATCAATCTTTAGTGGAATTCGACGAAAAGCATAACTCACATCTTGCGACGCAATAACACCATAGGTCCATGCCGGATTACCTTTTTGCACCAAATTTCCTTCCAACACATTTTTAAAACTGAAATCTCCGTAAGAATACGTCAACTGATACCTGAGCGAAGCCTTTTTTAGAGGAACAATTACCGGCATAACTGCTTCCAAGGTTGAGAGATTGGTCGCTTTTTCTTCGTACTTTAAGCGCCAAAACACGCTTATGTTCCGCTTAGGATTAAAATCAGCCTGCAACAAATAATCTTTACCAATGGAAGGTGCATCAATGCCATATTTTGGCCAGGGGAAGCGATAACTATCGGCATACGCTGCAAATTTCCACTTCCGGAATGGACGAACTTCAGCACCTAAATACAAGCCACTTTCGTTATTGATTCGCGAAGTTTCTGAAAAAGAAGATGCATAGAAAGTGTCGTATTCGGGCGAATAATACCTGTGTAAAACCACCAGGGATACTTGAGACATCGGACTAAACGAAAATCCGTTTAGCGTGGCAACCGAAGCATTATCAGTGATAGCAGTTTCACCAAACAGGTTCAGCTTTTTCCACCGGTAACGATAAAAAATACCACCAGTTGTTTGTTGTTTTCCTGAAAAATAGAAATAATTGTAAACCGATTTATCAGGAACTAAAACATTATTCAACTGTGTGTGTACAGCAGTAACTCCAATTTGCAGATTCATGTTGGTATAAGTTGCATTCCCTCCTACAATTTGTTGATTTACTGTGTGTTTCTTACTCAGTTCATCCAAAGTTCGGTGGTAACCGGTTTTTATTATTGTTGAAAATGTGCCGTTTACCGTGTCTCCATCAATCATTTTATTGGAATAAAATGCTGAAAAATCGAATTTTCCAAACTTAATAGTTGCACCACCACCACGAAAAAAATTGCTTTCGTCGGTCGAACTAAACTTCTTTAAACCAGAATTATGTGGACTCATATTAAGCACATACGATGATTTTCCCATCCCAAACTCCGGATGTAAGACTAATCCTTGTCCGAAGTTAGCACGAAAATCACCAAGCACAATGGTTTTGAACTTTCCGAAATTATTCAGTTGAGCATGTAAGGAATAAAAATCATAGCCTTTGTGTATCGGTCGCCAAAACTGTTCACCCGCATCTTTTTCGGCAGTAAAACCAAATTGGATTCGGTCTTTGAAATGAAAATTATACCGAAGCGAATTATAAAGATCATTCCCCAAATAACTATTCGAACTGCTGGTCGGGGAACTTTGATCCTCTTCAGGCAAAAACTGATATCCCTCCTTTGTCTCCAACCCTTTATCCAATCTGACATACAATTCATTTTTGCCATATTTCAACAAATCAGGCCAATAAATTTTATTTGTTTGATCGTTTAGCTCGCCTAACACTACGAAAGGTAACATGCGCCTTATATCAGTCATATCAAGTCCCTCAACCAATTGCAATTCGTAAATAGTTTGCATGGAACCCGATTCATAAACATACGACAAAATATTTTCAACCTGAATATCCGAGAGGAATGGAAGTTTGTCGAGTTGTTCACGCGTTGCCTGATTCAGATTAATCGGGTTTTGAGCACAAAACATCAAGTCTTCGAAAAAGCTATCATAATCCAGTGTTTCTTCACTTTCGGCAGTGTATTGCTCAAAAATATCAGCTATCAATTGCTCGGTAGTTGCAACAGCATCCTGAGCACTCATTTTCAATGAGAAGCAAAAAAGAAAAGAAACCAACAAAGTAACAAACTGTTTCACTGCAAATTAAATTATTCAGTGTCGAAAACGATATTTTACAAAAGCCATTGTATTCAGTCCCAACAATGGGTGCAACTCACAGTTTAAGTCAAACTTGAGTTGTCCGGATCCAAAGCCTACTCCTAAACATGGAACTAAATAATCAGAAGCATATGCACCAAGTTTTATATTCATTGCTTGCAACATTTGGTATTCAAAACCAGTAGCAAAACGATAATTACTACTCACTTCTTTATCAATCTGAGTTCGCCAGATTAATTCGCTGGAAAAGAAATATTCGGTTCCCAAACTAAATATTGACGGAAGTCGTTTGGTGCCTAATTCTGTTCGAATGTTGGTTTGAAAAGGATTAAATGATTGAAATCCCACGCTAAAACCTGAATTTAGTTTCACCGATAAACCGAGCTGTGGCAAAAAGGCTCCATGATAAGAATTAGATGCATTGAAATATGCAGTATAATAATTAAACTGCAGTCCCATAGCAAATTTGTCGGAAAAATTTCGGGCGAAACCCAATCCGACAAGCATTTCGTGATAAAGCGAATAGCCAAAGTGTGAGAAGGAGAGACCACCATTCAACAATTTATTTGAAAAAGCTGCCTGAATGGTTTTGTTTGAGAGTTCCGAAATAAGGTATCGGTTCTCATATTGCATTCCAATTTCAGAATTTTCGAGAGAACCCAACATAGCCGGGTTACAAAATGCAGTCCAATTTTTAGAGTCTGCAACCGATGTATTCGCAATAGATACTGGATGAGGTAGTATAGTGGAAATCTGAGAAAACAAAACCTGATTTAGAGCTATCAGGATAAATAATGGGATAAGTTTCTTCATATCTACATAGGTTTGAGTTTCAAAATCAGTAAACAAAAGATTCTCAATCGAGAATTCGGTTAACAAAATTATAAATATATTTTCAATATTAACAGGTTTTTGAAGAAATTTTTATGAAAATGAAAAAAAAATCATATTTCTTAATCCAAATTCAATTAATTTCTTAAATTTGCAGTAGCGAAACTTTAGAAAATCACAATATTTGGTCAAAGCTACCCGACTTTAAACATAGAATTCATTCTATGAGACCAATTAATAGAGGAACCTAGATATGAAAAGAAGCATTGCAAAGTTTTTTAGACGAAACTCAAAAAGTAGCGAAGAATTATTTGCCGAAAAGAAAATTATTCGCCAACAAATCAGCGCTTTAAAAAAGCATATATCCGAAATAGAAATGCAAAATGAAGCTGATATCCTGTTTAGTAAAATAGAAACTCTACCCGAGTTTAAGGCCGCAACAACAATTTTGATGTATTGGTCAACTCCGGATGAATTGCCTACTCATCAAATAGTAAGAAAATGGTGCTACAATAAAATTATAATACTTCCTTCGGTCATTAATGAACATGAAATGGAATTTAAGCGCTATTTCGCTATCGGAAAAATGAGGAAGGGAAATTTAGGTATTCAAGAACCTGATTCAATTGAAAGCTATAAAGGAAAGTTTGATTTGGTAATTGTTCCGGGATTAGCATTTGACAGAAAAGGGAATCGTCTGGGGCGAGGAAAAGGATATTATGATACGTTTCTTAGCGAGAACAAAATACTAAAAATTGGTGTGGGCTTTAATTTTCAGTTACTTGATTATGTTCCGGTAACCCGCGACGATATTAAAATGGATAAAATTGTAACTGCAAATGAGATACTATAAAATAAAAAAAGGGGGCAAATTGCCTCCTTTTTTATTCCACTAAATCATCTGCTTTGGTAAGTTCTTTCTCACCTTTACGATAATAATATATCAAACCAAACTCCTGACATCTGATAAGTCGGGTATATGGTTTCTCCTCTTTAAACTTTGCTTCTACCTGATTCCATATATCCAAAATAATTTCATCGCCTTTCTCACGCAAGCTTACCAGTTCTTCCCAGTTTCGGTTGGTGGTACTCTGATGCAGTTTTTGAGTGGATTTATATTCTTTAAAAACCTCGTAATGTACTTTTACCTTGGCAATAGTTGGATTATAAATTGGTAGGCCTCCATTTCTAAGTCGTTCATTTTCACCATCAATAACACATTTACCCCAATGAATCAAAGCTGCCTCAGTACTTAAATCGGGTACTGTATGCACATTTGGATCCAGTTGGTAGAAAAGTTTATGGTCTTTTTTTATATCGCCACGAATTACGGAAAGATTAAAAACCTGAATAAAATGGGATATATAAAGACGGGCATTGTGAACGATTTGCTGATAGCGTTTATTGGCTGAAACCTGACTTTCGAGCGTTTGTTGATACTGAACTAATTGCTTTTCAAAAATGCTCAGGTAGGTTTTTGCTTCATGAATAGTCTTGTAAGCAACAACCAATTCGCCATAGTTTTGCTTATCGGCTTGCTGAATGGCTGTGCGCAGGGCACGTAACCGAGCCTGATCGGTATTGGGAAGTCGTCGGTATGGCATAAATACAATTGCTAATTAATACATCGTAATTCACAATTAACTATTGGAATTAAGAAACTGAAAATTGATTCTTGCCCACAAAGATAAATAATTAATCGTTCCTAGACATTAATTTATCGGCTAATTTTCTCAATTCTTGATTTTTATTGTTCAAAATCGTTACATTTTTGAGATTTGCGATGGCCTTTGTATAGAAAAACTGCATCTTATCTTCGCAAATGGCCTTAACTCCAAGTTTATTGAAAAGTAAAGTTATTGCCTGAATTTTTGCATCCGACAGATTTTCGTTTGATATTTTGAGCCATTTTTGCAATTCTTCAGCATCATTTCCTTTGGCAAGTTCCAATGCATGGATGAGCATAAAAGTTTTCTTGTTGCAAAGTATATCACCACCAATTTTTTTTCCGAAGGTGGCCTCATCACCATACACATCAAGCAAATCATCCTTCAACTGAAAGGCCAGACCAATATTAATCCCAAAATCGTACAAGTTTTGTGCATCCTCCTCTCCTGCTCCACCTATCCAGGCACCGGTTTTGAGTGCGCAACCAAGCAGTACCGCCGTTTTCAATCGAATCATTTCCAGATATTCCTCTGCCTTCACCTCATCTCGATTCTCAAAATCAACATCATACTGCTGACCTTCGCAAATCTCGGCTGCAGTTTTTGAGAATAAATCTAAAACAGGTTTGAGATATTCAGCCGGAGTATTAGCAACCAATTGATAGGAGGCTATTTGCA
>Ga0302215_10003436_pt1 | contig 10622 bp, 7 predicted proteins | sample II_Fen_N3_1_FD_194580 | JGI IMG/M metagenome (GOLD analysis project Ga0302215, IMG submission 194580) | Peat permafrost microbial communities from Stordalen Mire near Abisko, Sweden - II_Fen_N3_1 | ecosystem: Environmental > Terrestrial > Soil > Wetlands > Permafrost | place: Sweden: Abisko... | reverse complement strand
CAATTTACTTTTGTTGTTTTGAAGACTTCTAGCGATTCTGTTAGGAACATAGTTAATCGTTTCAGCAATTTCAAAAATTTTTTTCTTGGTGTCTTCGCTGATTCTCTGTCCCTCTTTTTTATTAAGAACATAAGATACTGTTGCTACGGAAACTCCGGCAATTCTGGCGATATCTTTAATGGATGCTCTTTTCATTGGTCTGATTTACAGTGCAAAGTATCTTATAAAATTTTAAATAAACAATAGTGAATTTTTTTTCTGTAATTCAGAAAAAAGTGTAATTTGGCGGATTTTTAAAATTTAAAAAAAATTAAGTTATAACACTGTAAATCAATCAAATGAAAGTTTCAACTCATTATTGATATTAATTTAATATGAATAAATAGCGGGACTATATTAAATTTTGGTTAAACGTTTAATTCAGTTTTTTGATAATTATTTTTACAGAAAGCATTTTTTTTATAAATTAATCATCTAAATTTTAAATAAATTATTTGAAATTTAACTTAATGAATTGCTGGTTAAAAAATCTTATTAAAATGTAAATTTCAGAGCAATATTATATATAACAATCTCTTTAATTTTTTTTATATGTATGATTGCGGTAAGCACTATAGCATTAGCATTCGTTAGAAAGAATTATAATTAATGATTTTCAGATTTTAAAAGCTTCTTTAGAAAAACTTAAGAATCTGATGAGGCAAACTTAATATTAGTTTTTAATCTTTGAAAAAAGGATACTATGATTCGCTCAATTCAACTCTATAGTATATTGGTCCATTTTAATACTATCTGATTTTGTTTAGTTAATTTAGGAGGACAGCTGATTTACAATCACGGTTCAGGCGTAGAACTGGCATTACCTAATTTTAATGAAAAATGCTAAAATCTAATCTTGAATAAATATTTAAAATTATGAGAATTTTACTAGTAGAAGATGAACCTTCAATCTCTGGCTTTTTAAAAGAAGGACTGGAAGAAGAAGGTTTTGCAGTAGATGTTGCTGATAACGGAAGAGTGGGTTTAGAATTAGCCCTAGATTTGGTAAATGAATATGATATTCTATTGCTAGATTGGATGCTTCCTGGTGTAAGTGGAATAGAAATTTGTAGGAATGTTAGAAAAGTAAACAAACGAGTTCCCATTATTTTTTTAACCGCCAAGGATACCGTAGATGATACCGTATTCGGATTAGAAACAGGTGCTAATGATTATTTAAAAAAACCTTTTGCTTTTGAAGAATTACTTGCAAGAATAAGGGTATTGATGCGAAATAGTAAAGGTGAACAATCTCAATTTACATTTCGAGATATTAAAATGGATATTGATGCACATCAAGTAACTAAAGATGGAAAGGAAGTTATACTCACCCAAAAAGAATTTGGGTTATTAGAATTATTGCTGCGTAATAAGGGAAAGGTATGCCGCCGTTCCAGGATTATGGAAAAAATATGGGACGTTCATTTTGATAAAGACACTGCAGTTATCGATGTTTTCATCAATGGATTACGAAGAAAATTAGATACTGAAAATGCAGAATCTATCATTCAAACTATTAGAGGGGTTGGCTATAGAATTAATGATAACGAATGAGGTTAAGTTTCAAAAAAAGAATAGCGACTTATAATTTGATCGCAATTGCTGTCTTGACCGCGATTGCTTTTGTCGTTATTTATGGTGTAGTTTATTATACTTCTTACAAGCATTTAGATGAGGATATTATTACAGAAAAAAACGAAGTTTTTGCTAATTTAGATTGGGACGATGACCAAATCATCATGAATAAAATGCCAGAATGGGAAGAGGCGGAACACAGTCAAATAGAAGTAAACCCTACATTTATACAAATAGTGGATTTGAAAGGGAACACTATTTTCAAATCTATCAATTTACAAGACAGTCACTTTCTTTTTAACCCGAAAAATAAATCAACGGTCTTTTATAACGCAACGATTAATAATCAAAAAATAAGACAAGGTCAATTTCCTGTATTTAATAATAATCATAAAATAATAGGACAACTAACAATTGGCGTTTCTCAGCAAGAATCCTACAATGTTTTACATAACTTATTGATAGTTTTAATTTTAACATATTGTGTTATTCTATCCATTTTATATTTTATTATGTCTTTTGTAGCTTCCAAAGCTATTGCACCCATACATCAATTGGTTGATTCAGCTTCACAAATTGATTATACCAATATTAATTCCCGATTGCCATTACCCGAAAATCAAGATGAAATATACCAATTGGCAACTACGATAAATCAACTTTTGAACAGGTTAGAAAATAGTTTTTACCAACAAAAACAATTTACATCAGATGCTTCTCACGAGATGCAAACCCCTTTGGCTGCAATAAAAGGAATTATAGAAGTACTTCTAAGAAAGCCACGAACTGCCGAACAATATGAAGTAAAAATGCAAGAAGTACTGCACCAAACCAATAGGTTATCACAATTACACAATCAATTGTTGCAACTTGCCCGTTTAGAATCCAGCGTCCTTATTGCGAATAAAGAACCAGTAATTTTGTATACAGCCATTGGAAAAAGCATCAAAAATAACGAATCACTCCTCACAAAAAATAGCATACATATCCATAATAATCTTCCGCAAGAAGCTATCGTTTCTGCAGATATCCTTTTATTAGAAATGATTCTAGATAACCTCATTTCTAATGCCATAAAATACAACAAAACAGGTGGGAATATTTACATTTCCTGGAATTCTTCTGATCAAATTATGTGCGTAGAAGATGATGGTATTGGAATAGATGCTGATAAATTACCCTTACTATTCAATAGATTTTATAGAGTTGATGACTCCAGAAATTCTCAAATACCTGGAAACGGAATAGGTCTTTCCATTGTAAAAAGATTGTGTGAAGTACAAAACATCATACTTACCGTAAACAGCGTCAAAGATCAGGGCACCTCATTCTGTTTACAATTTATTTCCTAAAAAACTTTAGTTGATTTTAAGAATCCACTTAGAAAAGTAAAAGACAGCCAGTGTTACCTTTGCTTTATAAATAATCTTAAAATCAATTAAATTATGAAAACGCAAACAATAACTCTTGCATTACTTCTTATAACATTAAGTTTTACTTCCTGTAAAAAAGATGAAAAACCAACGTCAGAAACATCTATTAAAAAAGTAGATACAACTAAGCAGTACCAGAAAACGAAAGCTAAAATTTCTGAGAATGGAGAAAACGAAACTTACGAAAAAAAAGAAAATAGTGAAGTCAGCGAAAGAAAAGAAAATAGAGAAGAGGGTGAAAAAAATGAGAATAGATAAGTAATCATTGATGAAAAAATATGAAACCTACTATTTTTAAATTTCAAAAAGGCAGATTCATTATTAGTTCACTTTAAAACATAGAATAATGAATCAAACACACATACATTTGCTTATTACTCATCTGCCTATAATTGGTTCACTTTTGGGAACTTTAGTTTTAGGATATGGTATTTGGAAAAAAAGCAACACAACGGAGACGGCAGCACATTATATCTTAATTATTTCTGCTTTAGGGGCTGTCATTGCCTACATAACAGGAGAAGGTGCAGAAGAAACGGTAGAAAATATACGGGGTGTTTCAGAAAATATAATAGAACAGCACGCTGATTTTGCAGCGTATGCACTTACAGCATTAATCTCTGTAGGAGTTGCATCGCTCATTACAATATATCTTGAATTTATTAAAAATTCGTTGGCAAAATCATTAGCATTGGTAACGTTTTTTTCAGCAATAATCAGTTTTGCTTTAGTGGCTCGAACTGGCTATCTTGGAGGTCAAATAAGACATACTGAAATCTCATCAAGCACCACTATTCAAAACGGTAATGAAAAGAACAATGAACAAGGTGAAAAACAAGATGATGACGATGATGACTAAAAATACATTATTTATCGCAAGGAAATCTATTTAAATATCAGAGCGATTCAAAAAGAATCGTTCTTTTTTTATTAAATTGATCAACATTATCTCCACTCTTTATTTTGTAATTATATTTACTAATCACAATAATCCGAAAAACTCAAAAAATGATAACAATCGACAACTATTTAGATAATCATTATATTCACCGAAGCAACTGGCTGCGAGCAGCTGTTTTGGGAGCAAATGACGGAATAATCTCCATTTCCAGCCTTGCCATAGGAGTTGCAGCAGCAAGTTCCACAAGAGAACCAATCCTTTTAGCCACAATTGCCGGTTTAGTTGCAGGAGCTTTGTCAATGGCAGCAGGAGAATACGTTTCCGTAAGCTCCCAAACCGACACTGAAAAAGCCGACATTGAAAGAGAAATTATAGAGCTAAAAGAAATGCCCGAACAAGAATTGCAAATATTGGCTCAAATTTATCAAAAACGAGGTCTTAAAAAAGAAACAGCCTTACAAGTAGCAATAGAACTGACAGAAAAAGATGCATTAGCGGCACACATTAGAGATGAATTGGGCATTAATGAAATCAGCCAGGCAAATCCTATTCAGGCTGCGTTAGCATCAGGTGCAGCTTTTACTGTGGGCGGTGTTTTGCCGCTTTTGATTATACTTTTTGCTCCTGTAAAAGGAATGGAATATTGGCTGTATGGTTCTACCATAATTTTCCTTATTATTTTAGGCACAATGGCAGCAAAAACAGGTGGTTCTAATATTCCAAAAGCTATTTTAAGAATTACCATTTGGGGAACTATTGCAATGGTTTTATCAGCTTTAGTGGGTTATATTTTTGGTGTTAAAGTATAAAAAATTAATAGTCAAGTTTAATTAACAAGATTAAAGAATGATAAAAACTGAAAAGCAAGGTTTATTGCAATTACTGAAAATTTCATTTCCGTTTATTGTAGTCACTACAATTTATACAATATTGGTACTTGGACTTGAAGAATATTTTGGTGATCATATTTATAAAATATCAGGACAAATCGGTTCTGTATTTGGACTTGCGGTTGCATTTTTCTTAGGTTTTAGAATGAATTCTGCATATGACAGATGGTGGGAAGCAAGAAAAATATTTGGTGAACTTACAAACAATACAAGAAGTTTTGTAACAAAAATATATGCTTACTATGGAAATAAAGAGAATTTCAAGGAATCTGGGGAATCAGATGTAAAAATAGAAGCTCAAAAATTAATAGAGGTGAGTATTTTATACATTCGCCAGCTTAAAAATGAAATGCATAACAACTTTAAGCCAAAATTTAATGAAGAAGAAATGCAACTATTAAAATGTTTTAAAGTAGATAACAGCAATAAAATTTCAAATGAAATTTTATTAGCACTCGCAGAAAGCTTTGAAACAGATTTTGCATCAAAAGCTAATTTTGAAAAAAATGACTTAATGCAGCATATTAATCGTTTCTACGACATTCAAGGTAAAGCAGAAAGAATAAAAAACACTCCTTTTTTAATGATTTACAGTGCTTTTACAAAGATTATTGTGAGTTTCTACGTCATTCTTATTCCATTATTTATTGGCGATATCGATTTGGGTGGTGAAGAAAGCCGTTTTGAGTTATTAGCAATTCCAATTATGGTAATCATAAGCACCGCTTTTTTGACCATCAATAAATTGGCAAATTTATTCGGAGAGCCATTTTCTGAAAATAAAACCTCCGTGACGATTGACGAAATCTGTAAAACGATTGAACGAAACTGCAACGAAGTAAAAAACAAACTCTCATAATTTTTTAAAAAAAACATTTTAAAAAGTGAAATTAAGAATGAAATTAATTTAAAATCATTCTTAACGAAACATTGCATAATTTTGATCTGTGAAAAAATGGATTTCCATATTACTGCTTTCCTTTTATTTGGTTTCAACAACCGAATTGTATCAGTTTCTGAAAATTCCGATTTTAATCGAGCATTTTGTTAAACACAAGACAGAAAATTCACAATTAACACTGGTTGCATTCCTCAAAATGCATTATGACCATCCTGTGAAAGATGCGGACTATCAGACAGATCAGAAGCTACCTTTTGCAGCTCACTCTTTCCCTCTCGCTCTCGTTTTTACGGTGAATCCTGATTTCAGAATAGAAATTAAAAAGCAGATACCATCTGATCACCAAAAGGAGACTTTTTCCTACAACCCGGTTTTCCATCATAAAGACGCGGTTAATTCTATCTGGCAACCGCCGAAAAACTGTTAAAATCTTTTCGTTTTTACTTTACGTTTTTACGACGTCAATTTTATTGTGAACATTTATGTTGATGGTATTCTTAGTGGTATTCAAAACTAAGATGATCGACCGAATGTCACAATCTGATCGTGCTGATTATTTTCTTGTCAGCTAAAAACGTATTCAATTTCAAAAAAAATTTAACAGAATTATTTATGCTAACAAAAATCATTGAGTTTTCTGTGAAGAATAAACTCATTATAGCATTATTGGTATTCGGGTTGATAGGCGTAGGCGCGTATCAGGTGACCCAATTACCGATAGATGCAGTTCCTGATATTACCAATAATCAGGTTCAGGTGATCACAACGGCGCCATCATTTGGTGCGACAGATATAGAAAGATTAGTCACTTTCCCTATAGAACAGGCGAACAGTAATATTTCGGGTTTAAAAGAAATCCGTAGTTTCTCAAGATTCGGGCTTTCACTGGTGACCATCGTTTTTGATGACGACACTGATATCTATTGGGCGAGACAACAGGTTGCAGAAAGACTACAACAGGTTCAGAATCAGATTCCACAGGATGTAGGAACGCCTGCTTTAGGACCTATTTCTACAGGATTGGGTGAAATCTATCAATACGTTGTCCGTCCGAAAAAAGGATACGAAAGCAAATATGATATTACAGAACTGAGAACGCTTCAGGATTGGATTGTCAGAAGACAATTGCTTGGTGTAAAAGGCGTTGCGGAAGTCAGTAGTTTTGGTGGAAAACTGAAACAATATGAAATTTCCGTCAATCCGGATAAACTGAATGCTTACGGAATTACCATTACCGATGTTTTCGATGCGTTGAAAACCAATAATCAGAATACAGGTGGTTCTTATATCGAAAAAGGACCTACCGTTCTATACATAAGAAGTGAAGGATTGGTCGGAAATCTGGATGATATTAAAAACATTGCGATCGCCACCAAAAACAATGATGTTCCTTTGTTTATAAGAGATATTGCAGAGGTGCGTTACGGTTATGCAACAAGATTTGGGGCAATGACTTACAATGATACCGGCGAAGTTTCGGGTGCGATTGTGATGATGCTGAAAGGTGAAAACAGCAGCGAGGTGATCAAAAATGTAAAAGCTAAAATCGAGCAAATCAAGAAAACATTGCCGGAAGGTGTCGTAATTGAGCCATTTTTAGACCGAACCAAAATGGTGAACAATGCCATTGGAACTGTTGAAAAAAACCTGATGGAAGGCGCATTGATTGTCGTTTTTGTGCTGGTTTTATTTTTAGGGAATTTCCGTGCAGGTTTGTTGGTTGCGTCTGTCATTCCTTTGGCAATGCTTTTTGCGGTTTGTATGATGAATCTCTTTGGCGTCAGCGGAAATCTGATGAGTCTGGGTGCGCTGGATTTCGGGCTGATTATAGACGGTGCCGTGATTATTGTGGAGTCTGTAATGCATCAGTTTACCCACAATTCAAAATTCCGGAAAGCGCTGTCAGTTTCAAAACAGGAAATGGATACCATTGTCATCGATTCCGCAGGAAAGATGATGAACAGTGCGGTTTTCGGGCAGATCATCATCCTCATTGTGTATCTGCCAATTTTAACATTGCAAGGAATTGAAGGTAAAATGTTCAAACCAATGGCACAAACCGTTGCCTTCGCTTTATTAGGCGGGTTTCTGCTTTCACTCACGTATATTCCGATGATGAGTTCTATTATTTTAAGCAAAAAAATAAGCCACAAAATGAACTTTTCAGACCGATTAATGGCGAAGGCTGAAAATCTTTACCGAAAAACCTTACTAAAAGTTTTAAGAATACCGAAAACCATTTTCAGTATTGTGATTGTTCTTTTTGTCCTTTCCGTAGTGGTTCTAAGCAGAATGGGAGGCGAATTTATCCCATCACTGGAAGAAGGAGATTTTGCTGTTGATACCCGAGTTTTACCCGGAAGCAACCTCAAAACCACGATTGAAAGCACACAGAAAGCAGCCCATATTCTGAAAACCCGCTTTCCGGAAGTTCAGAAAGTAGTCACCAAAATAGGAAGCGGCGAAGTTCCCACAGACCCGATGCCGATGGATGCTTCGGATATGATGGTGATTTTAAAGGATAAAAGCGAATGGACTTCCGCTAAAACTTTTCCGGAGCTTTCAGATAAAATGAGCAAAGCGTTGGAAGATGTTCCGGGAATTACGGTTGGTTTTCAGTATCCCGTTCAGATGCGTTTCAATGAATTGATGACCGGCGCACGACAGGATGTTGTTTTGAAAATATTCGGAGAAGATCTGGATATCTTGGCGAAAAATGCCAGTCAGCTCGGGAAAATAATCAATACAGTGAAAGGAACTCAAAACCTTTACATAGAACCGGTTTCAGGTCTTCCGCAGGTGATCATCCAGTACAACAGACCGGTGATTGCACAATATCATTTATCGATTGGAGATATTAATAGAGTGATCAACACCGCTTTTGCAGGACAAAGTACAGGTCTGGTTTTCGAGGGTGAAAAACGTTTTGATATGGTGGTGAGATTAAACAACAATGACCGTAAAAATCTGGATGATGTCAGAAATTTACTGGTTCCCACGCCGTCTGGTAATCAGATTCCGCTTTCACAGCTTGCCAATGTTGAGATTAAAGATGGTCCTAACCAAATCCAGCGTGAGAACGGTCAGCGAAGAATTGTGGTAGGTTTTAACATCAAAAACCGCGATGTTCAGGGAATTGTAGAAGAACTTCAGTCTAAAGTTGACCAACAATTGAAGCTTCCTACAGGATATTACGTCACCTACGGAGGTTCATTTGAAAACCTCAAAAATGCCAAAAACAGACTGATGATTGCAGTACCAATTGCTTTGGTTTTGATTTTTGTGCTGTTGTTTCTGGCTTTTAATTCGGTGAAAGAAAGTCTTTTGATTTATACTGCGATTCCGCTTTCTATTATCGGAGGTGTGCTGTTACTCGCTGCAAGAGGAATGCCTTTCAGCATCAGTGCTGGTGTTGGATTCATCGCGCTTTTCGGAGTGGCTGTCCTTAATGGAATTGTACTGATTTCAGAATTTAACAGACTGTATAAAGGTGGAATTAAAAATATTGTCAGAATTGTGGTAGATGGCGGAGAAGCCAGGTTAAGACCTGTGTTGATGACTGCTTTTGTGGCTTCATTAGGATTTATCCCGATGGCAGTGAGCAACGGCGCCGGAGCTGAAGTCCAAAGACCATTGGCAACTGTTGTCATCGGCGGACTTTTGATTGCCACATTACTCACACTTTTTGTGCTTCCGATGCTTTATGTAACCATTGAAAAAGGATTTAAAATGAAAAATAATCGAAAAAGTATAATAAGGCCTGTTCTCATTATTTTCTTTGTTTTAACGGGAAATCTGATGAATTCTCAGACCAAATTTACTTTAAATGAAGCGGTTGCCATCGCTTTGAAAAACAACAGAGGGCTTAAGAATGAGAAATTAAAATCAGAATATGCGAAAGCACTTATCAGAACTTCTTCTGATATTCCTCAGACGGGAATTTCGGCGGACTACGGGCAAATCAACAGTGCTTATCGTGATATGAAATTCGGGGTTTCCCAGAGCATTGCATTTCCCACTGTTTACAAAAAACAGAAAAATCTGTACACGGAAGAATGGAAAAAAAGCCAGCTGAATATTTCATTGAAAGAATATCAGCTGAAAAAAGGCGTCACGCTGACTTTCTATAACATTTTGTACTGGCAGGAAAAGGAAAAAATTCTGAATAAATCTTTGGATTTCTACTCTAATTTTCTGGACAAGGCAACTTTAAGATTAAAAAGCGGCGAGAGCAATATTTTGGAAAAAGCGACTGCTGCCAATCAAAAATCGGCTATCGAAATCCAGATTAAACAAGTGAAACAGGAACTCAGAACTTTGCAGCTGCAATTGCAATGGCTTTTGAATTCAGAAACAGAATTCATTCCTGATGGAGACCGTATTTTTTCTCTTTCCAATCTGCAAAATGATGTTTCCGGTAATCCTTCGTTAAAAATATTAGAACAGCAAAAAAATATTGCAACAAAACAAACGGCTTTGGAAAAATCTAAATTACTGCCCGGTTTACAATTCGCTTATAATCTGAACAGTTTCCGTGGAATGGGTGCAGATGACAAAGTGTACAATGCATCACCACAGTTTCATTCGGTTCAGGTCGGCGTTTCGGTTCCGGTATTTTCTGGCGGACAAAAAGCAAGAATTCAAGCTTCCAAAATTGCAGAATCTGTGACCGAAAATGACTTTCAGAATGCGGAGTTTACATTAAAAAATCAGTATAAAAAACTATCAGAAATTCAGCAGAAAAACCTGGAGATTGTTTCTCAGTACGAAAAATATGAACTGAAAAATGCCGATACGATTCTGGAAACTGCTCAAAAACAGTTCATCAACGGAGAAATTAATTATCTGGAATTTGTAATGCTTGCCAATCAGGCTATCAGCAT
>Ga0302215_10003434_pt1 | contig 10622 bp, 10 predicted proteins | sample II_Fen_N3_1_FD_194580 | JGI IMG/M metagenome (GOLD analysis project Ga0302215, IMG submission 194580) | Peat permafrost microbial communities from Stordalen Mire near Abisko, Sweden - II_Fen_N3_1 | ecosystem: Environmental > Terrestrial > Soil > Wetlands > Permafrost | place: Sweden: Abisko... | reverse complement strand
TTTATAAGATTCTACAATTGCTCTCATAGAATAACTCATACCTCCAACTTGCATCTTCACAGTTACATAATTCATAAAAGAAGCGGAAAGATTTCCCTTTGTTCTTAAAAAAAAATCTGAATCTCCACATATTTTATAAGTAGAATCAAACAGACCATTTTTAATAAATAGATTCGCGTTATGCAACAAACCAGGATGTGCAAACGACATTCTGCTCATTTTAAACTTCTCCCAATTCCATGGTTCTCCGATATATTTAAGATGTACTCCAACTTCATTTACATAATCTAATTTTGATGATATTATGTCATATTCTTGAGTCAGATTATCTATAAACTTCAGATAGGCATCCAATGCGCCCGGCAATAACATATCATCAGCTCCCAAAAACATAATCCAATTGCCTTTGGCTTTCTTAATACCTTTGTTCCAGGCATCATAAATTCCATTGTCAGACTCACTTATCCAATAATCAATGTGTTCTTTATAACTGGATATAATGTTATTTGTAGAATCAGTTGATCCACCATCTATAATAATACATTCAATTTTTTCAGTTTTTTGACTAACGATACTTTTAAGAAGATTTTCTAAACAAATCTCTGCATTATAAGTAGCTATTATGATTGAAATTACAGTTTTCTTATCAATTTCATCTACAATTATCATATTATTTCGCCTTCATTAATAATCTTTTTTAAGAATTTCGCAGGGTTACCTGCCCAAATTTCAAAAGCGGGAACATCTTTTGTGACAACCGAACCCGCGCCAATAATAGAGTTTTCACCTATAGTTACGCCTTTTAAAATAAATGAATAAGCCCCAATAAATACATTGTTATTAATATTTATTGGAGCAGTTTTTTTGTTTTTCCAATCAAGACCAGTCAATCTGTCTGTTGGATTTAAAGAATGGTTATCTGTGTCTCTAATTTGAGCACCTACCCCTAACAATACATTATTGCCTATGGTTATTTTTTCATGACATGTTATCGTCACATCGCTCATTCCAACATTATATCCAATATTCAAAATAGCACTATCCCGAACTTCAATTCTACATTTCCCGTTTAAACCTGAATCTGAATATTTTACTCCATTATTCATCTTTAAATTTTTACCAATATGTATTTGTGCATTCAAGCTTTTATATATGTGTAGGACTCCATAACTTTGAAACGATTGCACTCTAACCCCATTCAGATAGAATTTCATCTTACATAATATAACAGAAAGTATTTTTAATAAATACAGTCTTATGAGTCTAAATAATTTAAATAACTTTACAATTACCAATTGCATTTCCATTTAGTATTTGATATTGTTAATCGCTCCAGCGTATTATCATAACGAATAAAAATCACATTTTCGTTATTTAACGATCTTCTTGATTACTTCGAGATACTTTTTCCCAAATTTCGTATCAGGTTCAAGGTAATTACCTTCACCCCACTCATTCCATGACTTTATAAAAATAAGTTTTTCACTATTCGGATTTATTTGCATTTTCTCAAGTAATCTCGTTAATAGTCTCTCAAATTTTTTAGGCGTACTATTTTTTAAAACAATACCTCGTTTACCACTTCTAGGTGAATGATCAAAATTTGGAACAACAACAGGTAGTACAGAATTGTCAAAATTTATTTTCCTAATGAAATAATTTGCATATTCATCGTAATTTACAATTCTGGGAACAGATAATAAATATCTAAGAATTCGAAAATTTATTCTTTTAAATAGATTTCTATTTTTAAAACATTCAACTAACAAATCGACAGAAATTGCATCATAACCAAATTCTATTAATTGAGATGGACTTGTTGATGATACAGTATAAGCTATGAAATAGAATCCTTCAAGACCATTTTCAATTGCCAATTTATTCCACAAAGTTATAAATTCATTACTATTTGGCAAGTCGGCTGGAGACCAAATCAGAAATAATGGTTTATTGTTTACGCGTATATAACGATTATCTTTAAACGCATCAAGCATAGCATAGAAATGAGCAGTGTGATCTTCTATACCATTATAGGTCTGTTCTATCAATAAAGTATTATTATTACCCGGTTGCCATGTTTTTTTTTCCCATGAATGATTAGCCCAACCTAAACAAAAAGGAAAATCCGGCTTACCGGAAGCTAATACCTCATTAAATGGTTTTTCTAAAAGTCTTTTCCCATTACCAAACCAATAATGCCAATAGCAAAAACCTTCAATTCCTGCCTCTTTTGCCATTTCGGCCTGAGCAATCCTGGCCTCTTCATCTCTCAAATCATAATATCCTAGATCTGCCGGAATCTTGGGTTGTTCATGTCCCCAAAAAAGGGGTTTTGCTTTTCGTACATTAGTCCATTCAGTAAAATCCTTTCCCCACCATTCGTCATTTTCCGGTATTGGATGAAATTGAGGAAGGTAAAATGCAATTATTTTTGTCTTAGTCACAATTGTTTTTATTTTTATGTTAAGTGTGTTAAGTCTGTTATTTTTATTCGTTTATCATCTGAATATAAAATCTTTTCGTGTTCAATAACTTGTTGTTTTGTAAATCTTTGCCCAATTATTTTTGCAGGCACTCCCCCCGCAACAGAATATGACGGAATATTTTTTATAATTAATGCGCACGCACCAATAACTGCACCCCTTCCTATGCTTACTCCTTTTAGAATTGTAACGTTTGCACCAATCCAAACATCTTCTCCTATAACTATGTCTGCATCATCCTGTTCATCTTTTTCGTGATTATCAATTATTGGAATTCCAATCTTCCTAATATTATGGTCGCCTGAAACCATAGTAACATTTGGGGCAATTATAACATTATCTTTAATAATTATTTTTTTAGAAATCGAAAAGAAAGTAGCACCACTCCCGATTGAAACATTATTGCCTATTTCAATCATTTCGGGAGATACAAATGTACAATTTATGCCGTACCAGACTTTTTTGCCTTTAAGGCAAAATTTTACAGGAAATAATTTTCTGTAAATACTTCTAATATAATTAATCATCATACTTTTTTATTTGTTTAATTATCTTCGCTGAATTTCCAGCAACCACACAACATGTCGGAACATCTTTTGTTACAACAGAATTTGCACCAATTATTGCATTTGCACCAATTCTTACACCAGCTAAGATTGTTACCTTATCTCCAATCCATACATTATCTTCAATAATAACAGGTCCCTTTGAATATAGCTTTCTTTTCGATGGTAGTATATTTGTTTCTTCTAAGGAAGAATTACCATGTGAATTATCTGAAATTGTAACTCTTCTTCCAGTAAGAACTCCATTCCCTATTATTATTGAATTGATAGAAGTAATATGACAATACTCTCCAATTGAACAATTATCGCCTATTTTAATCGTTGGTTTAAATAATTCTCCCATATAATTATCCCAACAAGTTACTACTCCATGTCTGGCAATACATGAATTATTACCAATTTCAATATGTTTACCACCTAATAAATAGCAATCTTTCATAATCAAAGAGTTTTTCCCAAGTACTCGAATATTATTACCAATCCAAAAGGAATAAATTTTATCACCTAATTTGCGTTTTATAAGAGATATTTTATAACTATACAAACAATGCCAAAAAAAAATAATTAGCTTTAATATTTGGTTTACAATTAGTTTCATAGATTAATGTGTTTAACGATGACTACTACTGAAAAAGATTAATAGTTTTGATTCATAATGTGTAAACATTTTTTAATATATGACATGCAATGTAATACGTTTTTAAATTACATTGTTATATAACAAATAATTATATCAATCTAGTAGTATTTATTTTAGTAATTTCAGATATATAATTTAAAAAATCTTCAGTAACTTTTATTTTATTAAACTTTTCTTTAACAAGTTTATAACCATTTTCAGCAATTTTTTCCAATTCATTCTGATGAATCTGATAATATCCAATTTTAAACTTTAAATCAGTTAATGTGCCATCATATCCAATAAAATTCACTTTGTCAATAAGTCCAATATCTGTGTACATAGGATCATTCAAACCAATGAAAGCAGATCCACAATTCATCCCTTCAACAAAACCAATTCCTGGTAATCCACTAATTTCTTCTGGTACAACAAACATTTTATAATTGTTATATAATTCAACAATATTATAATTAAAATATTGTTGTTGTTTAGGATAAGATACCCCTCCTTCATTAATTGGAGAAATAATAGAATCTAGATAAATATTTAAATTCTCACTATTTTGATAAATCTCATTGCGCATGGGTTGAAGTTTAGATTGCTTAAAGAATGAAACAAATGTATTATCATCCATAGGGAATGTTATTGTTCCCGTTGCAATTACTTTATTTACTCTTTCTTTAAAAGGTTTGAATCTCTTATATTTATCCTTCGGGACAAAAGGAAGTACATATGCATCTTTTTTGTACCAGTCAAAAGTAGTTCTAAAAAAAGCACTGTTTTTATATAAATTATTTTCTGCAACAAATAAATCTATATTTGATTTATTACAATTAATAGAAGCAATATCAGCGTGATACATATAATGAGTTAAATGCACTATTTTAAATGCTTTTGATTGTCCTATTTGAGTATTTAGATTTTTTCTAGTTTCAGTTATTTCTCCATTTTGATTAGTGAAATTACCATACACGAACATAAAAATCACATCATCATCTTTTAATTTTTTTGCATCAGTAATAATTTTGAATTTACATGGATTAATATTATTATATATAGCCCATACATAAAATCCAGTCAAAGCAGGTAAAAATCTGCTAAATCCACTACGAGGTGTAACTTTTTCTCTATCAATGAATACATACACACGTTTGTTACGTTCTAAAAAATAGTCCAATAAATGTACATATTTTTGAATACGATTCTTTTTGAAATTGAGCGTAAATGGTGATTTATACCAGAGAGAGTCATGAGGATTATGAAAAATAAAGCGCATATTTTAACAGTTTATTGAAATTTTTAAAAATAATACGAGTTTCATATTATATTTTCAAATGCAATTGAGGCTAATAATATTGAAATATATTATTGTTTCTTATAATATTTTTTGATGAAATTATTATATAATTCAAGTAAACCAATTAGTTTATTTAATTTTCTAATTGAATAGAATATAGAAATACAAAGAAATAAAACACTAATCGGAAACCCATATTGACTTGGAGCAATTACAACAAGTAGATAAATTAATGATATCAATATAATCCCCAAACTAAAAATCTTAATAAAACTCTTACTCATCCAATAATTGTATTTTTTATATGCTGTTATAAAAACTATTATAAAACATAAAATAGCTTGAAAAATAAAGAGGATTGAGATTCCATTAAGACCATATAATTTATATCCAAGTATCGAAGAAAGAATCAATAATGCATTTCCAATTATTGATAATATTAGAAACGTTTTTCTATCACCTTTAGCAAACGAAATTAAAGCCATTGAATGGGCTGCTGCCTGAAATAATAATCCAATAGCTATGCAGCGTATAAAATTTACTAATGGAACAAATTCCTTACTAAGTAAAATTCTGATAATTAAGGGTGCAGTTATAATTAGTGTAATTAAGAGTGGAGTGATTATTAATAACATAATTTCACTCTGTTGATTCGCTAACTCTCTAACTTTAAACTCATCCTTGTTAATAGCCGATAATCTCGGGAAATAATCAACAATCATTGCTGAAAATATCAATCCAACGTATTGAGTTGTCAAACTAATACCACCTTGATAAAGTCCAACATCTGAAAGCGATCCCGTTCTTTTTATATAAGCAATAATAATAAATGTAGTTAATACACCAATTAAATTTGTGATCATCATCACGACACCTAATTTAACCATGTCAGTACCTTCGTTTGCAGTTTCTTTAAAAGTAATGTTTACCTTAGTAAGTTTTATCCTCTTAGCATAGAAGTAATTCAAGCTAAAAGTAGTTAATGCTGCAACAATTAAAGCGGGTACAATTCCTTTTACACCCCAAATATAATAAAATGGTATTGAAGTAAAAATACTTAATATGGAACCAAATGCAGATGATTTTGCTATGTCTTTTAATTTTCTGGTTCCTTGTAGTAATGTTTGGTATCCAATGCCTAGTGTTGTTAAAACTACTACTATGGATAGAAAAATGAAATGCCATGTATATTCGTAATTTCCAAATACATATTTACTTAAAAATGGAGAAATTAATATTAATGAAGCACCTCCTAATAAAGCTGAAACAAACAGCCATCTTTTGCAAATAATAATTGTTCTGCTTAATTTCTCACTATCACCAGATTCTTGTGCCTGTGAGATTTCTCGTACAGCACTAAAATTCAATCCGAGTCCAGAAATAGTTTGCAGCATGGCAATTGAAGAAACTAAAAGACTAGAAATCCCCATACCTACAGTTCCAAGAAGTATTGCAACAAACTTACCTTTGATAATTGTAGATAGAACCTGCACTACCTGAACACTACCAAATAAACTAGTAGATTTTAAAATGTGTTTATAGGAAGATTTATCAGTCATTTATACTTAGATTATTATATATCGTTAAAAGTCAAATATAGAACATTACTATAAAGAATTAATTTTCAAATTCTCAAACAACATACTTTTTCCTAAGTAGAACAATAAACTAGTATAAGGATAATGATGTAAAGGTGCAATATTCAAAAATATCAAAGAAGTAAGTAATTCTACTTTATGTAAATCAAAATTATTAACTTTAACATAGTCAGCCAATACATTTTGACAATCAATCAGACTTTGTTTTCTTAGGAAGTCATAATCAATTCTATTTAATTTATGATTAACAGTAAATAAATTTTGATTTATCAATTCATGTGAAATTATTAAGCCATGAAGTAGTTTTGCAAAATCATAATAAATATCTCCATATTCAATAATTCCACCAAAATCTTGTCGCCAATCCAATAATGTAAAAGGAGTATTTCCGGATTCATTGATAAGTATATTCTCAAAATGTAAATCACCATGAAATCTTACTGGAAGACCATCTGACACATATTCCCAATCAACCTTATCTAGTAAGACAGAAACCTTAGGTATAACTTTACCATTGATTATTTCTTCTGAATCAATTTGTTCAAATCTATTGAAATACTGCTTAACACGTTTATAAGTTTTATCCTTATAAAAATTCATGCATATAGACTTGAATTCATTTTTTTGTAATTCATTCAATTGCTTTTTGTCCCAAAAGCCCTTCATCCATTCCAGGAAAAAATTAAAGCTTTCTGAAGTAGGATTTTTAGAAAAAATTTCGCCTTCGACTTTTGCATATGAATACATATTATCAGATTCCGATAATACTTCAGGAATATAACTCCCTAAAAATTTAGACCGTTTGACACGATTATGAATAAATTCGTTATCTATGGAAAACTTAATAACTTTATGATCAACAAACCAGATTGCTTCTTCTTCTTTTTCAAGTATATTTGGGCTATCCTCTTTTTTAAAAGCCATTCTGCATTTTAAAAGTGACTGTAAATTGCCAGTGTCAAACCAGTTAAATTTAATTGGTAGAACATTTTTAATTAAAATAGATTTAAGTCCAAAACTTTCTCCAATTTCAATAGATCCATCACTTTTGCCAGTTTCCATAGAATTCCAAAATAATTCATAATCGTAAATTCCGGCTAATCCTATATAGGGTTTTACATTTCCTGTTGCACCTTTAGAGCATATTTCAGAAATATTTGAATTTCGTTCAAACCGTATGCTCCGATATTGTTCAGTGTCATCAATATCAGCATAACCCATCCAATTGTAATCTGGTGCAGGAATTTCATCTGAAACAATTGTATCATTGGAACAGAATATAAAGGGGCATTGTAAATAATCTTTACAGCTAAGGATTGACAAACCTAAACCGGATCCTTCTCCTTCAAAAGGAAAAACTTCCACAAATGTGAATTTTCTATCAGGATGAGCAATTGTCAAATAATCTCTTACAGTTTCTTTTTTATAACCTAGAGGTATTACAAATTCAACGTCTAGTGGAAATTTTTCTATAATATAAGAAATACAGGGTTTATTTTCAATAGTTACTAAGGCCTTATTTATATGTTTTGAAAGTGATTTTAATCTTGAACCAAGTCCGGCTGTCGGAATTACTACTTTATATTTCATTTTAATATTATTAAACAATTAACATCCTTGAGATTTAAGCAATGATATAAACTCTTTTGTTTTTACATCTACTGGAGAATCTGGTTTAAAAATGGTAGAATTACCACAAACTAAAATACTTGCACCATTTTTAATCATTTGTGCAGCACTTTCAGGAGAAACTCCTCCATCTATTTCAATAAAAATATCCTTACCTTTATTATCAATCAGGGTTTTTAAATCAGAAATTTTATTCATAATACTAGGGATAAGTTTATGACCTACTATTCCCGGATTAATTGCCATTAACTGAACAATATCAATGTCATCTAAAACATAATCTAAAGAAGATAATGGTGTTGCTGGATTAAGAGTTACACCTGACTGAATTCCAAAACTTTTGATTAATCCAATAGTTCGATGTAAATGGGTGCAGGCTTCTACATGTACATTAATAATATCAGCACCAGCATCATAAAACATTTTTAAATGCTTTTCTGGTTCAACAATCATAAGATGCACATCAATTGGTAAATTTGTTTTTGATTTGACATATTTCAATATTTCAGGAAATAAGCCAAATCTTGGTACAAATACACCATCCATTACATCGAAATGAATATAATCGCAACCACTTTGGTTAATACGTTCAATTTCTTTTTCTAAATTTAATACATCTGCACAAATTAATGATGCAGCTAGTTTGAAAGAATTTGTTTCCATATGTATGTATAATTTATTCTAAATTTGAATGTCTCGCCCACATATCATCATGTGTTTGATTCATCTTTTTCATTAGTACCAAAACTACCGCATCAAATAAAATCGATAAACTCTGTTCATTTAAAGTTGTCATTGGTTGAATTGACTTAAATCCATCCACTGCACTTACTTTAGATGGAGCTTTCACTGTAACAATTATATCCGCAATTTGTCCCATCCGTGATTCTGGTCTACCTGTAACTATAGCAAGCTTAGCATTATTCTTTTTACTTAAAGCAGCAATATCATAAATTGTTTGAGTCTCTCCTGATCCTGAAGCTACTATCATTAAGTCTCCTTCAGCAATACTCGGAACTGTAGAGTCACCAAGTGTGAAAGCATTTAAACCAAGATGACCAAGTCTCATACCAAATCCTCTAATAGCCATGCCTACACGACCAGCACCACAAACTACAATTTTTTTTGAATTTAGAATTTGATCTGCTAAGAGTTCAATTTCTTCATTTTTTACAGTATCTAAAACAGTAGAAATCTCTTTAATAATTTCTTTAGTAAATTCATTAAACATAATAGTTTTAATTTTAGTGTTATTTATCAAAAAACATAGTTTTAATTTTTAAACAGGCGTCAAGTACTGCACCCTCAGCAGAATTTGATGGGGTTACATAGTCTGCAACATTTTTAGCTTCAATCCTTGCATTTTGAGGTGCGATTCCAAATTTACATTTAGCCAATATCTCTACATCGTGAATTCCATCACCCATATAAATTGTATTATTCAAGCCAAAATTATTATCAATAAAATCCAAACGTTCATTTTCAGTTACAAAATGTAGCTCCTGATTCATATCCTCAACAATTCTTTTTTTAGTAATTGGAAAACCACGTTTATCTGCAGAAACAAAAACAATCTTAATCAAGTCCTTTAACATTTTTATTCCATCATTATCGTGAGGTCCAAAAACTTTATAAACTTTTCCCTTTTCGGAATATAGGAATTGTCCAGTCGTCATTACTCCATCAACATCTAAAACGAGATATTTCGGTAAATTTAAATCCATACTTTTTATAATTTTCTATTAGAATGCAAATTAAATATAATTTGATCGTGAATTCAACATCTATAAATACCAAATCTAGATCACACTGAATAGTTGAAATTACATAGCAGACAATCACTTAAAAGATAAATAACTTTAAATATGCTTAACCATATTTATATATAAGTAGTCAATAAAAATTAATGTCATATTTTGAACCAATTTGGCTTATCACGATATTCAAGTGTTCTTTAAGGTTTCTAAAGTTACGATAGGCCTCGAAAGGTAGCCATTGATATTTTATAAATCTCCAAAGAATTTCAATCAGATTAAGCTCTGGGGAATATGGGGGCAGAAAGTAAATTAGTAGATCCTGCTCCTTCCACTCTTGGATTTTTGCCATAAACTTGTGACTTTTATGTATAGGTGCATTGTCAATCACTGCAATTGTTCTTTTGGTTATTGTTTTTATAAATTCGTCAAATACCCCGATTACTGCATCGGAGTTAAGCGTTCCTTCAAATGATTGTGAATAGAACTTGCAACATGGAGTCATAAGTCCAAATACGCTTAACGATTGTCCTTTTGCAGCAGGCAATAATTTTGGTTTGTCTTTGTGTTGCCACGCATAAGGAACGCACGGAGTTAAACCGAAATGGCTGGCATCACCATAGTACAAATCAATATATCCTGACTTATGCAATTCTGTAAGTTGCTTCAAATC
>Ga0302215_10003433_pt1 | contig 10623 bp, 16 predicted proteins | sample II_Fen_N3_1_FD_194580 | JGI IMG/M metagenome (GOLD analysis project Ga0302215, IMG submission 194580) | Peat permafrost microbial communities from Stordalen Mire near Abisko, Sweden - II_Fen_N3_1 | ecosystem: Environmental > Terrestrial > Soil > Wetlands > Permafrost | place: Sweden: Abisko... | reverse complement strand
GAGTCTCCTGATGCTTATAAGGATAAGGATATTATTCTTGAGAACATCAAAGAGACTGTAGACGTTGTAGAGTTCATCAAACCAGTGTATAATTTCAAAGCAGGAGGCGAATAATGGATTGCAAGATCGACATGTCATGGATTAGAAAAGAGGCAAATTATGTCCTGTCACAAGAGGTACAGAGGAAACTTTATGGGCGCGTGGAAATTGATGCTATAACACCATACCTCTATCTTGAGGGAGTAAGACTTTTGTTTGGACACAAGAAAGCAACTTTTGATAACTGCAAAAGCAGAGAAGTTTCTGTAAATGATGTCCTTTCTGGTCGGTGGAAAGTCAAAGAGATGACCAAGAGTGAAATTGAAAAAGCTTTGGGATATGATATTAAGATAGTGAAATAAGGGGGTGAGTATGACAACGTTAGAAAAAGCAGAACATATTATGAAAAACCATAACTGTACTGGGTTTTGGTGTTCGTGTGATGGGACATATTGTCCTGCATTACGTTGTAATTGTAAGGATAGATATGGAAAGCTCACAGATAATGCTATCAAAGCCGCACAGGCATATATTGACGCGAATAAGCCAAAGGAGAATAAGTTGAAGACAGTAAAAGAATTTTATCAGTACATAGTAGACAGTTATGAAAGGGGAAATCCCCGATGTGATATGGGGAGTAGTCCTTATGAATTTAAGCTTTGTAGTAAGTGCCCTGCAACACATCTTTGCGGGAATGATTCTAGAGCACGATATGAATTCTGCAAAGCACAGTTGGCAAAAGAAACAGAATTCAAGTATGGACAGGTAGTGTATAACAAACGAGGCAACCTATATACTTTTCTATTTAAGGCAGAGGATGGAACTATGCTGGGTGCGAAGGGGATTATTATTCCTCCCGTTACCAATACTAGGGCATGTACATGTACGCTTGTAGTGGACACTTTTTACACAGAGGATCCTACCAAGAAAGAAAAGACCATGACTATTACAGATATCGAAAAGGCTCTTGGTTACAAAATTAAAGTAGTAGGAGAAAAATAATGGACTCTATGGAGTATGATGAGTACAGAAGTCGTCTCCGTATGATGGACGACACAGAACTAGACCTTGAGATGGACGATTCTTTTATCCAGATGGCTGATGAGGATGAGTCTATCAAGTATGTTCTGTGCGTCCAAGAGCATAGAGATAGGGTTCGTAAAGAGAAAGATGCCTATTATATGCAAGTGGCGCGTGATCCTTTATGGAATTAGAAGAGGAATTTCAGCGACATTATGGGAAACAGGAGGAAATTATGGAAAAAGATTATCTGGCAGAAGTGCCACAAAATACAGTATGTTATAGTTGCCAAAACAGGTATGTGGATGCGTTAAAAAACAACCGATGTCACGTCCATACTAATTATTACACAGATCGGGAAATTCTACCTGCATGTACTGAATATGAAGTGTGTGATTATTATAAGCAATTAGCTAGGGAGGTATGTAGATGATAAATTTGGAAGTTCGTAGGCCAGAGTTGGTGAAGAATATCCTTCATCAGATATGTGGTAAAGAGGCCTTTATTTGTGGGGGGTTTGCACGAGTTGTATGCTCTCCTTGTACTGCCCCTATTCCGTCAGAGGATATTGATATATACCTCCTCTCTAAAGATAGTTTTCCTCTTTTGGAAACACGTCTTAAAGAGTTGTTATATATCAAGTCAAAAGAAAATGATGTCTCGTGTGTATTTACGTATGCTATTACGTCAGACACACTTCATCCTCCTATCAATTTGATTAAGCCTATAGAGAATGGACATCTTCATACTTTTGGGGATATAGATAAGATCTTGGAAAACTTTGATTTTACTATAGCCCGATGTGGTATCTACCTTTCTGATGGTATGGAAATTAAAGCTAGGGGAGATGAGGATTTTGAAAATAACGAGAGGGATCACATCCTCATTATCAAGAATATCCATTGCCCTATAGCAGAGGTTACAAGGATTTCTAAGTATATGGCTAGAGGGTACAAAATCCCACTCATGCAAATAGTGAGATGTTTCTTGGATTGGGAAGGACGAGATCCTACTTACAGGAATGAATTGGTCGCAGCACTCGAAAAAGATAAACTCACGGATAAAGATAAAGAAGAGTTGTATAAACGACTATATGTAGATTAAGGAGGAATTATGCAATTTGAGACACTTTGTATGGGAAGAGATAATTGGAGAGGAAAAATCCGATACGGAAATGATATAGAGTATCTATGCCATACTATGGATGCGGTCATCTTTACAAAAAGAGACTTATCAGAAGTAGATCATAGATGTTATACGTATCATACAGAAAAAGAAGTAATAGACCTGTTTAAGTTATACATAAGTCAGGAAAAGATAAGAAGAGACGAAACCGCACAATATGCCCTACTAGGACATGTCTTTTCTCTAGCAGAAGATGAGATCACACTAGTTAAGATGACTGAGTAAGTTTAATCAAGGAGATTAAGTGAAGAGAGAAACAATTGATTTAAGTGTAGAACGCACCCTTATCACACTTCTACTTATGTCAGATGTAGTGTGTACTAAGATTATCCCTATAATTAAACCACAGTATATGCAATCAGCGTATTCTAGGGAAATTGTAGCATGGGTTATGGAGTATTATGAGAAGTATAAAGAGGCACCGAAAGATAGCATACAAAGCATATTTGAACAAAAACGTGCTTATGTTGCTGATGAAGAGGTGCTTACATCTATAGGTGAGTTTCTTGGTAGTTTGAGTGACGATTATGATCCCGAGCAATATACCAATATAGACTACTTTGTAGATAACTCAGAAAAATATATCCGTAGGTGTTCTGTCTCTCTATTTAAGGAACGCCTTGAGGCGTGTATGCTGGCAGGAGAGATAGAAAAGGCAGAACAGCTCATAGCCACATATACGCAGCCGGGGATACCACAGGATACGGGAATAGACATCCTACATGATCATGCTGCCATTATAGAGGCTCTTACTACAGGAAGTACGCCTTTATTCACTATACCGGGGGATTTAGGGCTTGTTTGTAATGATTTCTACCGTGGAGATGTATCTTGTTGGCTAGGAAGGGCAAAAGCCGGAAAGTCTTGGGCCACACTCTATACAGGTGAACAGGCTATGATGCAAGGGTGCAAAGTCACGTATATATCTCTCGAAATGCGTAAAGAAGAGGCTATAGGACGTGAAGCTATGTCTCTGCAATGGGAAACCCGTACTCCAAGGTCTATCTCCGTCCCCTCCTTTCATTCTGAGAGGGAAGCTGGGGAGCAAGACAGGGAAGACACTATATTCTCTGTTATGCATGATATGGTGGAAAAAGAGGGGATAAACCTCAGTAATCTAGGGGAATTGGAAAACCAGTTTAAGATGCGTACAGGCGGGGGAGGCATGAAATTCTTTTTTATGCCTGCAGAAGCCACGACTATTGAAACTATAGACGCATTGCTAGACAATTTGATGTATTACCAAGGGTGGAATACTGACGTCCTTTTGATTGATTACGCAGACCTTATGTCTGCCGGAAACAGGGAAGTACGTCACGGATTGGACTATATCTTTAGGAATTTGCGCCGTATAGCACAGATGAGGAATATACATATTTCTACCCCGTCGCAGAGTAATTATGTGGGGGATAAAGATGACGGGGAGCTGAGTGAGGCGAACGTAGCGGAAGATAAGCGTAAATTGGGACACGTAGCGAAGTTGCTGGCGTTGTATAACACTAAAGAGGAACGTAGTAAAGGGATACTACACGTAAAATCGATAGTTGACAGATACGAGCCAAAGACGTATGATACGGCTATAGTGCTGCAATGTCTGGCTATGGGTAAGTTTTGTGTGGATTCAAAGTTATCTGCTAAAGTAACTTTACAATAAAGGAGAAGTTATAATGGATAATAACAAAGCATTTAGAGCGTTTTTAGCTAACATCAGGAAAATTGAAGGTGCCGACAAAATCGTCCAAGCATCGGTAACACTAGCAGGAGTACCTATTGCAGACGTAGTAGTAGGTGTGGATACGGTGGAAGGTACAGAGGTAGTTTACTTTGACAGTAATATGTGCCTCAGTGACACTTTCCTTAATTATCGCCCAGAACTCAAGACATACCTTGCAAAAGGCAACCGTGTGCGGTGTATTAAACTCAAAGGAGTTATCTCAAATGGTCTTTGCGTCCCTATTGAGGTATTATACGGGATGTCAAAACAAGATATTCCAGAAAGTTTCACTCATATCGACGGTGTAGAAATTTGTAAGAAATGGGTACCAGAAGTGACTCCACAAGGCTCTCGCAGCAGTAAGATGGGGCATGCTAAGAATGCAAAGAAGCCATCACGGGTTATCCCCGAGTTGTTTCATTTCCATGTGGATACACAACAGCTTGCAAGGAATCTGCATAAGATCAACACAGATGACATTATTTCTATTAGCCGTAAAATTCATGGCACAAGTGCGATTTGTGGCCGCCTGCCTGTTAAGAAACCACTTACACTTGTTGGAAAGCTTCTCAGCAAGCTAGGCATTTCTGTACAAAACACCATGTACGACTATCTATACGCTTCCAGAACGGTTATTAAGAACGTCACCGAGGGCGATTTTACAGATCTTTGGTCTACTGTGGGTGGGGCGAATTTCTTGGGTAAACTGAATAAAGGTGAAACTGTCTACTACGAAATTGTGGGGTATATGCCGGGGACACAGACGTTTATCCAGAAGAATTATGATTATGGATGCAAACCGGGGGATTACAAGATTGCCGTCTACCGTATTACGCAGACAAACGAAGACGGTGTGGTATTTGAGTACGGATGGGCAGCCATGAAAGAACGGTGTGTGGAACTCGGCGTTCCTATGGTGGAAGAATACTACTATGGTAAAGCGTCTGATTGGAAACACACATATTCATCCATAACAGATCTCCCAGCATGGAGAGTAGAATTTATGTCTCTATTAAAAGAACACTATCTTGAAAAAGATGCACAGGATAATCTTTGTAAGAAGATGCCAGATGAGGGTATAGTCCTTCGTGTAGAAGCCAAAGAGATCACAGTATTCAAACTCAAGAGTGAGCGATTTTTCTTGAATGAATCAGCAAGTAAAGACGCAGGAGAGCTTGACATAGAAGAGCAAATAGTGTAGAATATGTTTTGTCAGGAGAGTTAATACTTTTCCTGACATAGAGAACCTGAGGAGGTATATATATGAAAAGGGTTTTGGCGTTGTTTTGGATTCAAGAGGGGGTGTCATAGTGGACAAGATTTTTATGAAGATATTTGCCATGATTTCTATTATCATAGTAGATATTTTTGTGGTGCCGTATTTGCTCGGAGTAGCTAGTACGTTATTCATGGTCGGTGGCTATCTGTTGGTTATTCTTAGTATTTATACTGAGATTAAAATTATTATGTCCTTTTTTAAGAAGGAGTCAAAATGAATGTGTATGGCTGTACTCATGGGATGTACAAGGGTTCCCGCAGGTTACTGGTGGAAACACTATTACTGACTTGCGAATAAAATGAAAGAAGTATTATTCCTGAAAACGGATTATTGTGGTGGCTGTAAAGTTATGCTACCACAGGTAAAGGTGTTCTTTCCTGATGTAAAGGAAATTCGTCTCTATGACGAAGATCCACGTGTAGAGCAGTACAACATCAGGTGTGTCCCTACTATCATTATCCAAGAAGACGGAGTAGAGGTAGCAAGGCACACAGGTAGTGCATCACGGAATAGGATAGAGCAGTTTTTGAAGCAAAATAACGTAATATAGCATTTGTGCAACTCCCCGATGCAAGAAACGGGGAACTCTGGAGAGTAGCTCAGTCGGTTAGAGCAGGATCCTTATAAGGTCAAGGTCGATAGTTCAATTCTATCCTCTCCAATACAACAAGGTGGTAATATAATGGCCAAGAAAGGTTTTTTCAAAAAAGATGTGGGTGAAGTAATTAAAGAGGCACGTGAAGATTGCTCAGAATGTGGTCTCATAGATACGTGCCATACGCCGCACCTTTCCTATACAGGAAAAGGAAAACTAGGCATAGCCATTCTTTATTCTCATCCTGAATTTGACCAAGATGACACAGGAGAATTATCCTGTGGTAAAGACTATACTTTTCTCACTCACGCTTTGGACGATATAGGCATCAACTTGGAAGAGGATTGCTACTATATTCCTGTCTTAGGCTGCCGCACCCCCCGAAACCGGCACCCGAAGAAGGTGGAGGTCGGGTATTGTGCCCCTCGATTAAAACGCTTCCTTAAAAGACTAGACCCCAATGTAGTTATCCTACTTGGATCCACTCCGTTTGACGCTATAGTCCATCCTCGTATTAGTGGACGGCTTACAGGCACGCCTTATAACAAATTCTATGGAGAATGCATTCCAGATCAGGAACTATCAGTGTGGATATGCCCTATGTGGTCTGTGGAAGAGCTTATGGACACGAAAGAGTATGATGATGGAAAACGAGGTAAACCTCTCTGGGAACGAGATAGAGCGGTGTTTAACCTGTGGAAAGACCACCTTTATAACGCATGCTCCCTTTATACTCGGAAGGTCGAGGTGGTGGATTACGTCTCGTTGTGTAAAACAACTCAGGACGTAGATGTTGCTTTAGGGTGGATTGCGGAGGCTATGAGCTGGGGGAAAGTAGCACTGGACTATGAAACTTCAGGTCTGAAGCCCCATAAAAAAGGACATAAAATTACATGTGCCTCTATATCTAACAGAAATATATCCTATTCCTTTCCGTTTTTTAAGGATGAAACCTTTAAGGAAGCGTGGAAGACATTACTACTATCCTCTATAAAAAAGATAGCCCACAATATGACATATGAATATATTTGGACAAAAGAACTTGAGGGGTATTGGTTCACAGAGTGTTATTTTGATACTATGCTGGCTGCTCACTGTATTTACAACAATGCTCCTACAGGGTTGAAGTTTTGTACATATGCTTCTTTTGGTGTCGTCGGATATGACGAGACTGCGGATCCTTATCTTAAAGCATCTGATGCAGATATTAAATTATATGGCGACAATGCATTCAATAGAATTGATGAAATTCCCATGGAAGATCTTCTTCTTTATAACGCTTTGGATTCGCTCTTTACTTATAGACTTTATGAACGGCAAGATGCCCGTCTTACAGAGTTTATGCGCTCAGGATTCGATATGCTTATGGAAAGTGTTCCTACGCTTGCTAAATGTACACAGAATGGATTTGTCTTAAATGAAGAGCAGTTTAATATTGTGACAAAAGAATTAGAGGAAAAAATAGAACAAGCAGAAGCAGATGTTATGAGTTCTGATGAGGTTAAACAATGGGATGGGGATACTAAATTTAATTTTAACTCCGCTCCGCAAATGTCTCATCTTGTTTATGATATCCTCAAAGTTAAACCCTTTAGTTTCACTGAGGCAAAGAAACCAAGTGTAGATGCAGAAACTCTCTTAAAGATAGGTCTGCCTTTTGTACGAAAAATAATTCGACATAGGAAGCTGAAAAAACTATTGGGTACATATATTAATCAGTATAAGACTGAGGTCGTCGATGGGGTGGTGCATTCATGGTTCAAACTCAATGGTGTAGATACTTTTAGAAGTTCATGCACGGCGGTAAATATTCAAAATTTGCCAAAGCGAGATGAGGAAGCCAAACAAATGATTACTTCTCTTGTATTACCGCGTAAAGGACATAAACTTATTTCTTATGATTATAAATCACTAGAAGTACTTATTAATGCCTGCCATAGTGGGGATCAGAATTTAATTGCATTTTCATCTGATACAACGAAAGACATGCACAGATCTTCCGCAGCAGATATTTTTATGCTAGAAGAAAGCGAGGTAACAAAAAGAGTTCGCTCAGGAATTAAAAGTGCCTTTGTCTTCAGTTCATTTTATGGCAGCTATTATAAACAAACGGCACCAGATTGCTGGGAACTTGCACAAGATGAAGGTCTCATAGATCATCTTGCATCTAAAGGTATAAATACATACAAACAGTTTGAAAACCGTGTTCATATAGCAGAGGAAATTCTCTGGACAGAACGATTTGCTGTGCATGATTCTTGGCGGAAACAGCAATGGCGAAACTACCAGAAAGATGGGTATCTTGAATCATTTACGGGATTCAGATTACAAGCACCTATGTCCAGAAACAATTCTTTCAATGGATGTGTTCAAGGAGATTCATACCATATTATGCAATGGGCCTTGAATCAGGTGTGTAAGGAACTTGAAGAAAAGAAAATGGATACATACGCATGGGCCGAAGTACATGATGCGGCTGATTTCGATTGCAATCCTGCTGAGGAAGAGTATCTTGACTATCTAGTGTGGAAATACTTTATAATAGCAGTCAAGGAACACTGGCCTTGGATTGTGGTTAATCTACAGATTGAGAAGGAAGCTGGTGACGTGGATGCGAACTGGAGTCAGTTAAAGACTATAGGATTCGTAGGTGAAAATGGTATGGTAGTATGAGTAAGGTGCCCAACCCAAAGATGCCCCGTATCCCCTTCGGGGATCCTTTCATGCCGGGGTTTGCACCAAACAAATACGGGCTATGGGTTAGAACGGTAGAAGGGGTATACCACCTATACAATGAAAGTCAGTATATGATCCTTACACAGAAAGCATGGGACACATCTAAGAAAGTTCAGATACAGCGAAAACTAGAGAAACGGCATTATACTTTCTGTGGAGCATATGTAAAAGACAATATAACCCCTAAATCTATAGGGCTGTGCTTTATATCGAAGAAGTTTAAGGTATGCCCCAAGTGTAAAAGGGCTATTATGCGGGAGTTAAAAGCTAACGGAGAGTGGAAGAAACTCAAAGATTCTTGGAAAGCCATGAAAGTAGAAAATAAAGCGAAATATGTGACAGAAGAGCAAAAACTACTTGACACTGGGGAGCAACCGTGGTATGATATATAGAGAGTTAAGGAGGTAGCTTATGAGTTTAGATATGGTATGGTTTTTTGGGGGTGTAATTATAGGTGGAGTTATTCTGCCACTTATTGCATGGAATATTTATTGGAAGTTGAATGGAATGTAGGGGTTGAGAAACCAAAGGAAGGTAAATTATGTGTAAATTTTTTAGTTTTGTTGGGGATGGATATGGCAATTTCTTGTATTCTGATTGGTCGGTAAGAAAGGCGCTTATTGATAATAAGTCAGATGACTCTCCCGATTCTCATACATGGATACTGACAGGCACTAATGTCCCGGCTAATATGCAGGATAGATGGTCAAAGTATGAGTATAACCCTTTGACGACGGAGTTCACGTTAGATGAGCCTGTAGAAGGGCATGACCACGAAGCAGCGGAAAATTGGGTGAACACACTTAACTTCAAAAATATTGTTCCTGCCCTTGTTACCAAAAAAATCAAAAACCCGCTAAACAAGGTGGTAAAGGTCACAGAAGCAGATATAGCACTTCTAAAGGAATGGGCTTCGGTAGGGGATTCGGTAGGGGATTCGGTCTGGGCTTCGGTCGGGGATTCGGTAGGGGCTTCGGTCTGGGCTTCGGTCTGGGCTTCGGTAGGGGCTTCGGTCTGGGCTTCGATCTGGGCTTCGGTCGGGGATTCGGTCTGGGATTCGGTCTGGGCTTCGGTCGGGGATTCGGTCTGGGATTCGGTCTGGGCTTCGGTCTGGGCGTATACATCTAGTTTCGTTGAATATGAATACGAGTTTGATTTTTCATCGTGTGTTAAGTTGTACGAACGCGGTTTTGTACCTTCTTTTGACGGTACTACATGGAGACTACATACAGGAAAAAATGCCAAGGTTGTATATGAATTGACAAAGGGGTAGATTATGTCAGTAGGACAAGGTTTGACTGTTTTAGCTTTAGTTCTGTTGTTTGCTGTTATGGCATATATTGCAGATAAATGGGAGGGGATAAAATGACACTACAATGCTTATATGATAAAATAGGATCCCAACTACGAATTTGCCCTAGAAAAGGGGCAGATGTTGTAGGGATACAGTTGCCCAGTTCTGAGTTTGGTGGGTCATTGTTGGTGTGCCTTAAAGACGCTTATTGTGGTATTGATTGGGATGATGGGAAGTTTATCATAGTACCGGAAGTAGATTTACAGGAGGAAAGTAAATGAGTGCAGTAATTATCACGAGCAAGATGAAAGAGGACGCAAAGAAGTGCAACGGGAAAATTTGTAGTGGTTGCAAAATGTACTCAATAAGCAAAGGACAATCTCCGTACATTTGCGTTGAAGCCCTTGCGTCATTGCCGGGAGTATGGGACGACGCGCCGGAATGGGCTGACTGTGCTGATGTAACCTTTACAGACAAAAACAGAACACGAAAGGGGCATACACAGACATACACCCGTACCCTTCCGAAGTTGCTCATTGAAGAGTTATCGGAAAAGTATGCAATAGAAATTGATACCGAACCGTTGATCGTCAAGCTTGTGCAAAACAAACTTGTTGAACTGCTCAAAGAATACAACGAAAGGCAGGGGAAATAATGAACGATACAAAGATAAAGGATAACGGGAGAACGTATATTTGCAACCATGGAAGAGCTTATATGTGTTCCTGCTTGTACAGTAAGACGCGATTGGATTGCCTAAA
>Ga0302215_10003431_pt1 | contig 10632 bp, 2 predicted proteins | sample II_Fen_N3_1_FD_194580 | JGI IMG/M metagenome (GOLD analysis project Ga0302215, IMG submission 194580) | Peat permafrost microbial communities from Stordalen Mire near Abisko, Sweden - II_Fen_N3_1 | ecosystem: Environmental > Terrestrial > Soil > Wetlands > Permafrost | place: Sweden: Abisko... | reverse complement strand
CTGCTTTAACAGGATATGAGCCTGTAGGAAGTTGAGTTGTAAAGGTTGTTATCCCGTTGGCCACAAATGCTGACTTTTGAATTATACGACCTGTAATATCAAATAGAAATAAAAATCCATTTAACCCTGTTTGATTCTTAAGCACAATAATATTTCCGGAATTAAAAACCGATATTGGGTTGAGAATTCTATCTACAGATTTTACCTCTGTATGAATATCTGTATCTTCATGAGTCGCAATGATTTTAAAACGATTTTCAACTCTGATACCAGAACCTGATGTAAAGAAATATTCTGAACCCGTTGCCGTAATTTCAACAGTTTTATTTTCAATCAAATCAGTCAGATACAAGTGATCATATCGTGAATCTCTGTTTTGGTGAGAAAATGTCAGAGTATAGAATGTGTCAATTCCTGCTTTAAAACCAATATAAGAGTTGTTTATATCATCAACTGAATTCACCTGATAATCTCCATCTGCTTCCGCAGCAAAGATTTGAGGTGTAACATTAGATCCCATCAATTTATAACCATCTTTCCCATTATCAAAACCTCGTGTGCAATCCGGGTTAGTAAAAATCCACATACGATCGCTATAACTTTCACCCCTGAGATCTATTCGGGTATATATTTTTACTGATGATAAGACTCGTTGTAATGTAGTGTTTTTCGTAACTGTTCCTGTTGAAGAATAAGGAATGGCAATGGTGGCTTCAGGACCGGGAGTTTTTACCATCACTAAAAATGCCTGCATGGAAGGAATCGTGGACGGCAATATATCACTTCCTGCATAATCCTGTGGTACTGACAAATACTGTCCGGCTGATTCATTATTTCCCCCACCGTTAGATCCATTTTTTGACCAGTCATCTTTCGAACCTGTATTATATAAATAAATCGTTTTATACATTCCATTCCCAAAAATAAGGGAATTGGAAGTATTTTCAGCTTTAATTATATTAATAGCTGCTGTGTAAGGGTTTCCGATCAGATGTTGACCCTTGTAAGTAACATCTGAGGTGTACGAAAGTTGAACAGGACCAAAATCAGCATTTTCAAGACAACCTTCGAAACTTATTGTTTTAGCATTTTCCTGAGTGATTTCATACCCCTTGAATGATTTTAACAGAGATTCGTTTTGTAATTGCTCCCAATGACCTTTCCCGTCAATTTCTTCGTGCATCTCTCTGACATAGGAGCCGTTAAATGAAGGGTATGCCTGTACTGACTTTAGGGGAATACCAAAAAACTGCCATTTGTAGAGTCCATCTACCTTACTGGCTTTAGAATACATTTCAACGGTTGCTGGGACACTTGATAAAGTTGTTGTATCGTTATGAAAGATAATAGAGCCATTAGGGTACTCTCCCGTAGGGCTGGTTTTCAAAATAAGGCCTGAAGTTCCGGCATAATTGTTAATGGAACCATTAATATCAAGAAGCAGGTCAGGAGGAATTATTAATTGTTTTCCGGTATTAATTGTCAACAAATGGCTGACTGTAAAATCTGATCCGGGTGAAACACCAGCTGCATTATCGATGGTTAAATTATAGACTTTATTACTATCAAAAAGGTTTGATGGAATCGTCTGAAAAGTAGAACCTGAAAATACTAAAGTTGAATTTTGAATGTCCGATTTAATTAAAGCCCCATTCGTAAAGTACAGATTTCCTTTAATTGTAAGGGTTTTCCCGTTTATATTCAGGTTGAAATCCGGTTGATGATTCGAGATATCATTAACTGACCGGTTTTGATCTAAAGAACAATCATGAGATGGATGATCTGCAAAACCAATATTATCATTATCATTAGGGACTTTATTTAAACTCCAGTTAACAGGATTATTCCAGTTTGAATCAGAAGTTCCATTCCATTTATTTAAATTTAAGGTCAAAGTCACAACATTTGATTCTACTGATTCCGACCAGTTTGCCATACAGGCAGTGCGTACTATTCGTTTAAACAGGGTAGTTTCATTCACAAATCCTGGTTGATAAGTTGAAGTATTGCTGGTTGCGATATCATTCCACACTGTAAAAGGGGACACTGAATTTTGCCATTTGTATTCAATCTTGCCAAAGTAACCACTTGCCGGAGCTGTACTTGTAATTAAATCAGGGAGGATATCAGAATTAATTAATTGATCACCTTTAATAATTCCACCTTTTGCCACACCTGTACATTCCAGTTCATAGGCTCCCAGAGTCGGAACAACCGGATTGCGGTACTTTCCTGTAATATCGGTATTGACAGAATCAAGGGGTGTGCCTGACCCATTGACCGGAGAACTATTATCCGGGATCAAGCTGGTTATAGATTTAAACAAGGGATCAACACCTATCGAATTTGTATCCTGGGAAGTCATCTTTTCCCAGCCTGTTAAGTCATTAACATCATTTGCATTACCATCAGCACCGTAATGTCCCAAAGGAGTTCCTGCACTATACAGATCGTTGAAATCGGAAGTTAAAGATGAAACTACAGTCGAATACAGGGCATAATGTTTCCCTGTACCTCCCTTTCTGGCATTGACCAAAATATTATTTTTCAATACCCGGGTAGAAGTTGATGTGTTATAATATGCATAAGTAGATGAATCTTTTAAAGCACTTCCGGAAATATTTATTGAATTATAAAAAAATCCGTTAGATCCGGATGAAGAATCATCATAAAATCCATAAATTTTTGATGAAGTAGCCTCACCCCCGTTTAATGAAATTACATTATTTGAAAACTCATTGACAGTGATTCCATTCGAATTTTTAATTCCATAAATTGACGGACTTAATAATGGAATCAATGATCCTATATTGTAGACAGAATTCATTCTGACTTTTCCTCCGGTCACATTTAAAGCATAAAAAGTTGGACTGCCCGAACTGTTTGTTAATGTGATATTGGCAATAGTATTTTTTTCAATGGTACCTGAATAAGCTACTCCGACAGAACTTTCGAAGATGCCGGCTGAATTACCCGTTCCGGCTATTTGAACAGTATTAAGATTCGTCTTGCTGCCAACAGTATTTGAGGTCATAGTGACCGGACCATCACTATTATAAATCCCGTAGAAAACAGGAGTTGTAGTATTTGTCATCTTTATATTCTGAATTGTATTTCCAACCAATACAACTTCCGGCAGGCCTGAACAAAATGTATTGATACCGGTGAATGTAGAAGATCCTGTTATTGTAAAGGGATCACTCCCTCCACATTTTGTATCTGACCCTCCCACATAGTTTTCAGTGATGAGATGACTATTTGAATCCCCTATCCATATTCCGGTAAAGGGTCCTAATGAAGTAATGCCGGGTTTCATATAAATACTGTTACCTTTTATTGTACATCCGTTAGCAACCCAATTAAGATAAATCCCGTAGGAATTTGGATTTTTTAAGTTATAGATATTGTTATCGAGGATTTTCAAGGTATTTCCTTTTGAATTTGAAAATATTCCGATTGACGGAGAACCTTTTATATTGCCACGTGAATCCCGGATATCATTTTTTGTAATGGTAACATTATTCAACCCCGTAAAACCAATTTGAACAGCACCATCAGAGTCACTAGATAAGTTACTTTCAATATAACAATTTGTAAGCGTATCATTCTGACAAGAATTGTCAAACTGAATAACCGGTCCTGTATAGGCTGGATCTGAATTTGAATTCCTAAAGGTAAGATATTTATTAGCGCTTCCATCGATCACTAAACGTTCAACTCCTGACAGAGAGATCAAAGGAGCAGCCGGACTCACATTAACTCCTGAAATTAAACGGGGAACTCCATCAGATTGAATAGTTACTGTCAATGCTCCGGCATTCGGACCATCTTCATTTATATGACATAAATTAAATATTCCGGGTTCATTGAGATCTGATTTTATAATAATTTTTATATAATCATTTATTGATCCTGAATTTATAATGTCGAATACTCCTCCGGGCCCGGTCAGGGTAGTATAACTTTGATCTGTTCCCACATTCATTGTGGTTGGTACGGAAGGAACAATCGTATAAGAATATTGGTCAGTCGGGGCTTTCATTCCTACCGGTGCTACACTCACTCCTGAAGCCCCACTTGACGGGTAAAAAGTAACATTCGGGACGTTCGAAAGATTTTGAGCAACCACAAAGTATTGGATATTTGAATTTAAAACAACCGGACCACCATATAATAAACTGTAATCGATAGTAAAATCAAAAGGAGAGGTTACTCCGTTTGCTTCTACCCATTTCCATCCATTATCAGATGCGGTATTACCTACAAAGGCATTCGCATTTGTACTTAGTTTGTAATAGAGTCTTGGTTTAGTTCCCGGATATATATTTATCTGATCAACATTATCAGTAATCGTTGCAAAATTTTTAGTTAGTCTGTTGGTTAATGTAGAAGTTTGTCCTAATTTTTCAAAATGAATAACGGGACAAAAAATATCCTGTGTTGAATTATTCCGCAGCATATTTCCTGAATAAGCCCCGATATCAGTTGGAGTATTGGTACTACGAATTGCACCGGTATAATCATCTGTTATCCCTGCAATATCCAATCCTGTACTTTCAGCAGGTGATAAGTCTAAAGGTCTTAAATCCATTGATTCCATTGAATTTGATGGGTGTGATAACAGGGGATCACCGAAACCTGAATGCATTTCCCCGCCCGGATATGCCGTTTGAAGATCTCTAAGAGTTAATGCTTCAGCTCCGTTAATAAAACCTAATTTTCCATTAGTGGAGGTAACATAATAGATATTATAATCTGACGACCATCCAGAGACTCCAAATATCGGTTCTAAAACTGCATAATTCAATTTATTGGGGTTAATTCCGGTACGCGTATTGATAAAAATATTATTCTTTAATTTTTCAGTCGATCCTGATTTCGCCGAAAAATTCAGAGCATACGTTTTTACTGATCCGTCCATCACATTTGATCCTCCAATATAAACGGTATTGAAATAAAAATTACATGTACCGGGAGATGATTTTGAAATTCCATTGATTTGAGCAGTAGTCATGATTGAACTGCCATTTACATCAATCCCTAACCGAATGACATTATTTTGAAAAGTTGCAGATCCACCGGTAACATTTATCCCATTTTGGATTGCATCTTTTGAAGATGTTTTAAAACTATGAATGAAATTTTTATCAACTTTGTTTCCTGTTGCTATTGAAGAGTTGAAAAGAATCCCGTTAATTGAGATTCCGAAATCACTTAAATTTATCAAATCATAAATCAGATTTCCGGAAATAGTCACAGTTGGTACACTGGTTATATTATTTGTCTGTATATTTATGCCATGAAGACTCGCAGAAATGCCCGTTGCAATTACCGGTTGCGAGGTTGATATTGAATGAATAGTATTTGAAGTGACTTTTAAAGACGTAACATTATTGGGATTTATAATTAAAATTCCACTTGTACCTCCTGAAGAAACGGTCGAACCATTATTTAAATTTGCAATGATATTATTTGTAATTGCAATTGATGGTCCGGAAGAATAAATCCCACATAGATTCTGACTAAAATCTGTGTTTGATTGCGGTAAGATGTTTACACTATTTGATATGGTAGAACTCCCAATCGTATTTTGATTTATAATGACTGTTCCGGTCGAATAGATTCCAGTAAAATTAACACTTGTACGATTAAGACCAGTCACATGTGTTGTAAAAGAACCAATTATATTATTTTCTATAATTTCTGCCCCTGAGGTATTTATACCAATCACCTTTAATGAACCATTCGAATAAAAATCAAGGACAATATTATCATTTCCTGTGTTATTTCCAATATAATTTGCACCATCCGTACCTACCTTTACATTGCCTGAGACGTTTATTCCTGTCCAGTTTGCAAATTTTGATTTCCAGTTAATGTTTTGAATTCTATTATTATAGATTTTACTGGTTGTTGTTAATGAAGTAGCACTAATACCCAAAAAGAAATAATTGAAAAGAGAACTCTCTGACACAGTCCATGTTCCGTTCAATCCTGAACTGTTACCACCAATGTTATTATTGCTGATCCGACAATTTGCACCGCCGCTTACAATGATTCCTGAAGTGGTACCTTCAAAACCGGAATAAGTCTTTGATTGATAGAAATTATTATTGTCAATAATCAGATTGTCACAACCATTTGAAATATTGATTCCTGCACCATTTCGAAAATCAAAAAAGTTGCAGTTTGTAATGGTCAGATCCGAGACTGATCCTTTTGTATAAATACAGTTGTTCACACTTCCTTTTCCGTTAAAATCGCAGTGATCAACAATATTAAAATTATTTCCCGATTTTGGGGTATTGATTGAAAGTATCCCCGTACCAGTTGCTTTTGTTGTTCCATTTAGGATACAATAGTTAAATGTAGTGTGAAGTACATCATTTGAAAGTGAAATTGTAGAATTCAAATTGTCATTATTCTCAAATTGAAGGAAATGGTTGGTACCACTACCGCCATTTCTTCCATCAAAAATAATATAATCAGCCCCTGTATTATTCAGCACGGTACCACTAAATGAAAAATTGATTACACCATTTACAGTTGAAGCGGGTCTGAATGTGATAGTTGAAGTCTCACTGCTATTGATACTTGACTTAAGACTGATGGGGTAGGTTTCCTTAGAAGGATCATAATCAGACTGGAACTCAAAGATGATATTACCAGATAATTGGACAGATGTTATAGCTGTAATTGCTTCAGTAAGTCTTGAAAAAGAACCTTTATAACCGGGGTAAGAGGTTCCGGGTCCAATGGCATAAGTTCCTGCTGCTATTCCTTCTATTGCAGAAGCAGTAAATAACTTTCCGCCGTTGAGATGTAAATAAGTTAAAGCTGACACGGTAAGGGGAGTAGTAGTCGTTCCGGTTTTTCCAACTATCACATTCCCATTAACTTTCAATTGACAATCTTTAGCCTTTCCAAATTCAAGTATTCCATTCACTATCAGGCTACCACTGACCGATAAACTATCATTTACAACTATGGTATCACCGGTCTTTACTTCCACAACACTCATTAAAGATGGGAACAAACTTTTTGAAGCCTGGGTCCATACAATCCCATTGTATGATTCCCAGGCTATTGAATCGTTCCAGTTTACTTTTCGACCTGTTTTGGAACGATAATCTCCTGTTTGTTGTCCCTGAACATTTAAAACATGAAAAAATGCGAATACAATCAATGCGCATATTATTTTCATACCTGTAACTATTTTTTAATTGTTTGCTTTTCAGCAAGGAAAAACTAAGAATAGTCTTTTTTAAATACAAAAGGAATTATTTAAAACCATGGTGGAAACAGATCACCGCTTCCTGTATTTTTTTTTATATGTACTTTTTTTTCTGCTTTTTTTGAACTAATATTTGAATTCTGTGTAAACTGGTTGGAGAAATACTTTTCTCCTTTCATGATTATCTTTATTGCTTTTTCAAGTTCACTTATATCACTTGATTTCAAAATATAGCCGACTATACCCAATTCTATCAATCTTATAAAATATTCTTCATCCCCAAACATCGTGAATGCAATTATTTTCAAATCCGGCATTAATTCCAATGCTTTTTCAGAGGCTACCATTCCGTTCATTACGGGCATATCAATATCCAGTAAAACCAGGTCAGGTTTTAAATATGTAAGAAGTTTAAGAAACTCATCCCCGTTGGATGCTTCACCAATCACAGTGGCAATATTTTCAAGTGTGATAATTGATTTAATACCTTGTCTGAATATTTGATGATCATCAACTATTATTATATCCGGTTTTTTCATTTTATTTTTTTTTATCGCATTTATAAATAATGATTTTTTACTCCATGATAATAATTATCATGAAATTATTTACAAACACCTGAACCATTAATTTATAATATTTATTTACAAAATAAATATTATGTACATTTTTTACATTTTTGTTTTAATTTTACACTTATTATTTTGCAAAAAACTTCAAAAATCAATTACGTTTCAAGGGATTAACTTTTATAGTTTTTTTCTGTCACTTACTAATCTATTAAGTCATAATTAAACATCTATCTAAGCAATACTTTTTGTGTATAAACATCGTCGTCCGTTATGATCTTTACAAAATAGTTCCCTATTGGATATGTATTCATGTCGAATTTCTCTAATCCTGTCACATTACGTTCCATCAAAATCATCGATCCTAATGTATTATAAATACATACCTGTTTTACAGTTTGCGAAAACGAAACAATTATATTTTTATCCATGGAATAAATTGTTGATTGCACTTTGTTCTGATCATTATAGGTACCCATACTTACTGACATATTTATTACATTTGAAGGAACCGGATTAGTATCGGCACAAGGGGCATTTGAAGTCATTTCTACTTTCACTTTATCGCCATCTGTTGGTATATATGAAAATTCATTTGAGTCAGTTCCTACAAGAGATGTTCCTACAAACCATTGATAAATTGGTGTTGACCCACCTCCGGTTGGTGTAGCTGTAAAAGTTACCTGAATATTTGAATTTACTGGATTTTTATTGACAGAGATACTCACTCCCGGAGTTACTATCGGGTCTTCGGTTATTACCGCACTTCCTGACATCGCCAATGTACCATTATATGATCCGGCTATATTTCCCTCTACAGTATATGTACCTGCAAGTTGATTTCCAAATGAAATGGCTGCACCCGTACCCTGAACTGCAGGTATCATTGGTGTAGTTCCATTAAACAATGTATAGGTAACTCCGACTTCGGAACCTGAAAGTTCAACAGGTAATCCCCCTGTATTCTGGCAATAGGAACCACTTCCTGTAACTTTAAAAGCTGCAATTACAGGGTTGAGTATCGGATTCTCATTAACTACTGCATCTATTCCTGAGGTTACCATTAAGTTTGTATTAATAGAGTTAATATATTCAGATATGCTGGTTACATATAATTCCATAGAAGGTTCACTTGTTGAAATAAATGCAAGATCAGGAACAGTATTGGGTGTAAAGTCAACCGAGTTTGTTAAAATGTAATGTACAAGTTTTGTTCCGGGGACAATATTTGAAATTATGGTGCCATTTCCAGCCCCCTGAGGAGCCTGCCCCTGTTGACGTATTAAGGTTTTTGTTGGATAAATAATCAATGGGCTAACTACCATGGGTGCACCTGCCATTCTGAATTGAATTGCCGGATCCAGTCCGGAACCAACATTACTCAAAGATAATGTGAGAGTACCTCCTGTATGAATCGAAGCATTAATCAGAAATGCAAGTTGCATAGTCGCCAGTTCGAAAGGTGCTTGTCCTGAAGGAAGAGTACTTAAAAGATATACATCAAATTCCAACACATTGGGCGCTGTTTGAGTCAGGTTTTGAACAGACAGTAAAAAATCAGAAGTACTTTGTGGCAGGTATCTTTTTGGAGTTTGAGCATTTATCAACAGCGAACAAGATATCAATACCAGGATCAACATCACTTTATTAAATTGTATATATATTTTTTCCATTTTTATTGATTTTTTATTGTGGATATTCAACTTCTATAAAAAAAAAATTAATATGGAAGTTTTGATCTGATGAATTTATAATTGTTATTATTAATTATAGTATAGTCTCTGGTGTCAATTACTCCATTAACATCAACATCGGTCGAAAGATAACCTTTCTGGAAATTATAAGAATCATTGTTCACTCCTGTGTAATCGCGTGTATCAATTGTTCCATCCTGATTAACATCTCCCCCGTATATCAGGTAGAAATTATCGTAGGATAATTCTACATTTCCAAGGTATACATTAGCCGGATCACCAAATGAATGAGTGATTGAATTTCCGGCAAAAGAAACAGAAGTTGCCGAGCTTGTTTCAATACTGTTCCTGTGTTTTATAGTAATGTAATATAAACCGTTATAAATAGCCGGGATATTAATTATTGCATCGCCGGTGGTACTTAATGGGACATCAGTGATCGAATAAATTATCGTCGAATATGAATTAGCATCATGTAATTCAACTGTAATATGGTCTGCTACTCCAGATGCCCAGTTTGGGCCTGTAGCGTTATAGGCCTGTCGCATGGTGCCATTTCCATCGTAAAGTCCTTCTAATAAAACCGAACTAAGAGTTAATGATTTGTCCGGCTTTATTTCAAAAGAATAAGAGCGTTGAGTTAACATTGCTGTATTAGTTGCATCCATTGGGTAAGGGATTACCGGCGAAGCATCTATTGCTGAGATTAAATCTGATCCGATGTATTTCACTGTATTTGCAGTATTGCCTGATGAAATAAAGGTAGCACGGTAAACTGAAGGCACTGAATTATTGAATACTGAACCATATTTAAATTCAATTAATCCGGATGTTTCGTATAAGGACACCTGGACCTGGGTAGGATTAAATTCGATAATTGGTGGATTATTGTCAATAATAGGGTTTGGTATAGTTAGATCTTTCCATTCAACAATGAAAATTTGATTGGGAGAAGTCCCCGTTACTTTGAAATGTACTTTCCCGCTGGCTAAGATAGAATTTCCTCCTGATACAGGAACTAATAAGGACTGATCAGGTGCTGCATTACTAATTCCTGTACCTGAAATAGGAGTACTGCCTAATCTTAATTGTCCATTTGAGTTTACCGAAAACTGAGTATACGTTATCCCCATAA
>Ga0302215_10003430_pt1 | contig 10632 bp, 8 predicted proteins | sample II_Fen_N3_1_FD_194580 | JGI IMG/M metagenome (GOLD analysis project Ga0302215, IMG submission 194580) | Peat permafrost microbial communities from Stordalen Mire near Abisko, Sweden - II_Fen_N3_1 | ecosystem: Environmental > Terrestrial > Soil > Wetlands > Permafrost | place: Sweden: Abisko... | reverse complement strand
TGGGCAGGAAACTCATTTATCGTATAAAGAAAGCGTTTATTAAAGTGGATAACAAATAAAAAATTCATTTGAAGAGCTTATGCTACTCGTTTATTGAAATAATTATTTACATTTGCTATCAACGGAGACAATAAATATTTTTCAATATTGTCCTGTTTTAAAAGACAATTAAAACATTTAATAAATTATTTTTAATTTCGTATTACCTATGAACTTATGTACTTCATTTTCAGAAATCAACTGGCTTGCAGTTGCAGTTATTACTGTATTTTCATTTATGCTTGGTGCTTTCTGGCATTCTGTGTTATTCAACAAAGCATGGAAAGAAGATTCCAACTCTGTATATAATTCCGAAAACAGGGGGAATCCTGGTATATTATTCGGGCTTACCGCTGTTTCACATTTAATTGCTGTAATAGCTCTGGCACTGTTGATAGGACACAATTCAACGGTAGTATGTGGATTGTTATTTGGTTTAATTGTCAGTATTGCCTGGATATCCACCAGTATCGGGGTCACCTATTTATTTGTAGGCAGGTCATTCCGGTTGTTTTTGATTGATGCCGGATTTTATGTGGTATTTTATACCATTGCCGGGTTGATCCTTGCCATTTGGTAAATATCAAGAATTCATGATTCACTGAACATAATTTTTTAATTTATAATCAGGATTGGGATTTAATGCAGCATGGCAAAGGAATCATTCAAAAATAAATTAGTCAACCATTTAGGACTAAAAAATATAGTCCGTTCGCTACGTTACCGGAATTACCGCCTGTTCTTTTACGGTCAGAGCATTTCGTTAATTGGAACGTGGATACAACGAATTACAGTGCCCTGGCTGGTATACCGGCTCACAGGTTCTGTTTTTCTATTGGGGTTGGTTGGATTTGCAGGTCAGATACCGACCTTTTTAATGTCTCCATTTGCCGGTGTACTGATCGACCGGGTGAATCGTCATAAGATTTTGGTGATTACTCAAATACTGGCATTGATACAAGCGCTGATTCTGGCACTGCTTTTTTATGAGAAATCCATCAGTGTGTGGCACATCGCTATTTTAAGTGTGGTGCTGGGTATCATCAATGCATTTGATATGCCGGCACGACAGTCGTTTGTTGTGGACATGATTGAGAAAAAGGAAGATCTGGGGAATGCCATTGCCCTGAACTCATCCATGGTAAACAGTGCCCGGTTGATCGGGCCTTCCATAGCCGGGGTATTGATCTCCCTGACCGGCGAAGGAATGTGTTTTCTGATCAATGCGGTCAGTTATATTTTTGTCATTGCCTTTCTGCTCATGATGAAGATAAAACCCCGAAAAACAGAGGTTCAGAACACCAATGCCTACCAGAAATTCAAAGAAGGTTTTTCGTACACTTTCGGATTTATTCCGATACGATATATCATTCTATTGCTTGCGTTGGTGAGTTTGATGGGCATGCCATACACGGTGCTGATGCCTGTTTTTGCAAAATCTATCCTTCACGGTGGCTCGCATACTTTCGGATTTCTAATGGGGGCTACCGGCATCGGGGCATTGATGGGGGCAGTATACATGGCTTCACGCAAGAATGCTGCCGGTCTGGAGAATTTCATACCCTGGTTTGCCGGTATATTTGGTTTGGGGCTTATCCTGTTTTCATTATCCACCAATTTCATACTATCCATGTTTTTATTGCTGATCACTGGGTTCGGGATGTTGATGCAAATGACTTCGAGCAATACCATCCTTCAAACTATTGTAGATGACGATAAGCGTGGACGGGTGATGAGTTTTTACACCATGGCATTTATGGGAACAGCACCATTCGGCAGTTTACTGGCGGGTTCACTTGCCAGCAAAGTGGGTGCACCGAATACGTTGTTAATTGGTGGCGTGGCCTGTATCCTGGGGGCTGTGGTTTTTATGCGTAAACTTCCTGAAATAAAGAGAAGTATCCACCCTGTTTATGTCAGGTTAGGGATAGTGCCTGTGATTGCTACCGGCATAGAAGTGACGTCAGAACTAAACAATTCCCCTGTCGAATAGCATAAGAATACAGTGACTTCAACCTGTCAGGTTATTGTGGATGAATGATTTATATATATTTTCATCAGTTAATTGTACATCAATAAAAAAAAGGAAAAAGATTGCTTCCGTTCATTGAATTCCGTACTTTGTATGCTAAGATATCTCTGATAAAGTCATAATTAAAAGTATACTATAAGACAAAAGTAACCGGAATCGTGATTGCACTGTATTAAATCATTTTTGCGAAAAGTTTTCATTCAATTGAAACAGCTAAAACAAGTAAAAACATAATAAAATTTGGAAGAATATGGATATTATCATTTCAGAAATTCGCAAAGACCTGCTCAATAACAGCGATGTAAAAACGCGGGAATCGAGCTATCATTTTTTCAAAGAAGAAATCATCAGTTATGGGGTTAAATCAGCCACAGTAGCCAGGATAGGCAAAGAACACTTCAAATCACTTCAAAACAAATCCAAGGAAGAAGTATTCACGTACTGTGATGAACTGTGGCAGTCGAATATCATGGAAGAGACATTTATTGCAGGTAACTGGTCATATCTGGTACATAAAGAATATCAGCCCGATGATTTTGAAGTCTTTGAAAAATGGATTCGTAATTACGTAACCAATTGGGCATCCTGCGATACGTTCTGTAACCACACAATGGGGGAATTTATTGAAATGTATCCGGAGTATTTATCCCGGTTAAAAGAAATGACTAAATCCGATAACAGATGGATGCGAAGAGCTTCAGCGGTTTCATTGATAATACCTGCTAAAAAAGGGAAGTTTCTAAAGGATGTATTTGAAATTGCCGATATGTTATTGACTGACACCGACGATTTAGTTCAAAAAGGATATGGTTGGATGTTGAAAGTAGCCTGTCAAAAGCATGAAATGGAAGTTTTCGAATACATCATGCGAAATAAATCCAACATGCCCCGGACAGCATTGCGCTATGCCATTGAAAAAATGCCTCCGGAGTTGAAAAAAGCAGCCATGGAAAGATAAAATCATTGATGTCTGTATAAACCCAAAATAAAGTTGGATATTCGATCGGGTAATCTGAGTTTCCAACTATCAGTATATGTAGATTTTAGGCTTTGTTTTGTTAGATTGGCCATGAAGTTTACTAAATAGCAGTCACTGACATAATGAATTGTTACTGTCTGTAGTATTCAGTCAGGCTGAGTATGAAATTTTCGCTTCTCATATCCAGATAATCAGGTTTATCTGTTGCATTATTTTTTGTAACAGTTGCATTTTGTTGGAGCAGAAACATATATCATTAAAAACTTTAAAAACTAACGATGGATTGGTTATTAACGAGGATATCTAAAAAAAGGTATCCTCGTTTCATTTTCAAGGTATTTTCACCGGTTAATTATCCATACGAGGATATTAAATCCTTTTAAAGATTTTCACCTTTAAATTTCGATCAATATTCATTTATTATTAAATATTAGTTTTAAAATCTAAAATTAGAATTACCTTTGCTCCTTAAATCAATTTATGAATATATGCAGTTTTTAAACAAACTATTTAAAAGAATCCCAAATATTCCGCTCGTAATCCGTCAATTTTTTAAGGTCTATCTTACTACCCTGCTTATTTTTTCAATTTTCCGCATGATATTATTTCTATCCGAACTTGATAGAATAAATCAGGGAGTCTCGACAACTGATATTCTCCTTTCTTTCATAATGGGTCTGCGTTTTGACATTGTCATTTCGGGTTATATTCTCTTTATACCTTATTTGATACTGGCATTCCTTTCGTTTTTTAATAAAGAATTTCCTAAAGTAAACAAGATACTATATACTTTAATCTACCTACTCTTCATTCTCGCATTCCTGGTTTGCGCCATTGATATTCCGTATTTCAAACAGTTTTTCTCACGGTTTACCATTACCGGTTTCGAATGGCTGGATCATCCCTCATTTGTATTTAAAATGATAGTGGAAGAACCCCGATACTGGATAATTATGGTTCCGTTCGTATTTATAACCTACATTTTCTTAAAAGCTTTTAAAAACATCTTTTCAGATTCTCACGAAACCTCTACCCTACCCCGGGTTTCAAAAGCAGGAATCTATATTCTATGTTTTGGGCTTATTTTCTTAGGGATCCGTGGACGCATAGCAAAGAAATCGCCTATTCGGGTAGGTACCGCCTACTTTTCTAACAATCCTTTTTTAAACCAGTTGGGTTTAAACCCCAATTTCACTCTGATCAGAAGTTACCTGGACAGTAAGGAGACAAGGAATAAGACGGTAAATTTCATGAACGACAGACTTGCTGTTGCCAATGTTCAGCAGTATTTGAATATTCAACACCCTGACAAGAATTTACCCTTACTCAGGAATAAGAACGTAAACAGTGTGACACCCAACAAGTACAATGTAGTAGTGGTCATCATGGAAAGCATGAGTGCTGCCAAAATGGAACGAAACGGGAACGGCGGACACCTGACTCCTTTTCTCGACAGCATTTCCAACCACGGCTACTACTTCTCCAATACCTATACTGCCGGGATTCATACATTCAATGGCATTTTCAGTACCATTTTTTCCATGCCCGGTTTATTTCGGCAACACCCCATGAAAGAAAGTTCAATTCTGAAGTACCATGGGCTATTCAGCACCCTGAAAAACAATGGATATTCAACGGCCTACTTTACCACTCATGATGGTCAATTCGACAACGTGGAAGGTTTTCTACGGGCTAATGATTGTGAACAGGTCATATCACAGTCTAATTATCCCGCCGGTGAAGTAAAAACGACCCTCGGCGTTCCGGATGCGTATATGTTTGAATATTCCATGCCCGTATTGAATAGTCTGAGTGAACGAAAGAAACCATTCGTTGCAACTTTTATGACTGCCAGCGACCATGGTCCGTATTATGTACCCGACTATTTCAGGCCACGAAGCAAGGAACTCAAAAAACAAATCACCGAATATGCCGATTATTCCCTGCAGAAGCTGATAAAACTTTGCTCAAAACAAAAGTGGTTTAAAAACACTCTGTTTGTCTTTGTTGCCGACCACGGTGCTCCATTGGACAATACCTACGATATTTCGTTGGATTACAATCATACACCACTGCTGTTCTATGCTCCCGACATAATCAAAAAACCAAAAAAGCTGGAATGTATGGCAGGGCAGATAGATGTTTTCCCAACAATTATGGGCCTTTTAAAATTGCCTTACGCCAACAATACTTTGGGGATAGATCTGTTAAGTGAAAGCCGTCCCTATATTTTCTTTAATGCCGATGACAAGTATGGAGTAATTGACCAGAACTGGCTATTGGTGGTAAAAAACGACAACTCAAGGGGTCTATACAAATATCAGAACAAGGACACCCGAAATTTTGCCACTAAAGATATCAAACGGGTGGAACTGATGAACAGGTATGCCCAATCGAACCTGCAGACTTTCCAATATATGATCCTGAATAAGAAACAATAAACAGGTTTTGAATCAATAAATTAAAGCGCAATTTCAGTTTTCACCTGGATTGCGCTTTTGTTTTAGTTCCAATTCATTAATATAGGGTTCTGTGGATTGAAATTATTCAGACAAAATTTCCGTAAATTCACAACATAGAAAATTACAACGACTTGCGTGATATTTAAATTATTGATGACAAAGTTTTTCTGGTAAATTAATTATTAGAGAAAAGTTTGTTAAGATTAAAGCTCAGCGAAGTAATTAAATTTCTACGTAGATAAAAGTCGGCTTCGGGTTTTGTTTTAAATGCTCCAACATACTGGAATTGAAGTTTGATAAATTTATAGCTAAATCCCATTGAGATAGCCGGTTCAATAAAATAATAATCAGAGTTCAATAAACCCTGAAAATTAAAATACTGATAAAACATTTTTCTGTCGTAATCTGATTCGATGCTCATTAAGGGCTTTAATGAATAATCCAGGTGAGTAAAGCGCATCGAAAAAGTCAGTTCAAGAAACCCAAACCTGGAAATACCAACAGATGGTTGAATAAATTGGCGATTTAAACCTAAATTATAATAGGGGTTATTTTGATTCAACTGACCAAAACCGGCTCCCACGTTTAAACCTGTATAAACTCCGGTAACGTATTTTTTAAAATACAGGATCTCATTATCCCAGATATAGTCATTTCCAAACCCATTATTACTGCCTCTGTTGGTAATATCAAAACTATTCAGGCTTGTATAGATTCCAAGATTATCTGTTATGGCATATCCCGCCTCAATGCCGGCACCATTATACATGCCTGAATTTACCGATAAGACAGCATCACCTTTCTTTTCAAACACCATAACATTTTGTTTTGTAGGCAAATAGTAGTAGGATTGGCAGGATGTTATAACCAGTGACAAAAGCAGGCAAATAGAAAGATAGTTATATTTCATAATGTCAGCTTTTTACTTGTTAAACATTTCGGGGAGTATGGTCAACTCATTCAGGTTTTCTTTATAATCATGAATAGAACTTCCCGAATTATATAAATTAGATTTCCAGGCTGACTTAGTATTGAAATAATGCGGATCTACAAAAGTACTATCCCCTTTAATCAAGTGGTAAATCCTTATTTTCGATACACACTTATTGAACTCCTTTTCACTCATCCACAGTAATGTTATTTGGGTATCTTCAAAACGTAACCAGCCAGACATAGATTTTGTAACTGAATTAGTTACTCTTCGGCCAGGGTAAATGTTGGATTCAAGGAAACTATATTCGACATAGATAGTTGAATCAGTACCGTTTTGAATGATTAATATTTCAGAAACTTTTGGGTAATAATTGTTATCCATACAACTCACCAAATACAAAACGGTGGTCAGAAGACCGATACTAACAATTGAAAATCTGTTTTTTGTTTTCATATATATATTCGTTTAATCGGTTTGCAAGTACATCTTCACATAAGATATTTCCATTATCGGAATACTTCAAAACTACGTGAGCAAGTTACCAGGAGAATCTTTTAATCACAATTCATCCGAAAAGGTCAGATGTACGACTTATTCAATTCCGACGATGTAGTTTTATTAAAATCAGGTTCAAAGATAAATACATTATTTTGTTTTATCAAACATTATTTTAATTATTATGTCAATACAAAAGCATTGATAGTAAATACTTTAATTTTAATTTTGACAATTTCAATTAATCCATTCTATTGAAAACTTTAAAATACTATTTTAAATTATGCCGGTAAAATATTAACAAACCGGAAAATCAGTATTTACATCCAATCCTGCATCATTTATTTATTTATTCAGTTTGAGAATTTCGTACTCTTTATAGAAACTCAAAATTCTGTAAATATATTCAAAAAAACATTTAACCCTTCACAGTGTTTATCCGATTATTTGGTAATTTTTGTTTTATAAGCAGAAGCCCTGTACCAATAGATTTCTTTGAGATCAATCGACGATTATTATAATTAATATGTATAAACAACAGCCTGAACTCTCGTTCAAAAAAGTTATTAAAGCAGTTAAAACGAGAAACTTCAACTTGTTAACTTGTTTAATATCAACACTTTTTCAGGATTATTAAAATTCATTCAATTCATTATTTTGTACTAAATTATCATAAACATCTTATAAAGGAAACCATTCAGTCAAACAAGTTTTCATCCCAAATGTTTCAATAATTACCAAAACTAATATCATGGCAAAAAATCATTTTTATTTGGAAATTAAATCATCCAGGAATATCATTTAAAATCTATATAACGTATATAGAACGATTAGTTATGCAACTACATGTAAGATATTAAGATATTGGAAACCTAATATTTGGATTGGTATTGTAATAGTTCACGGACGGTTAATTACTCCAAACGAAGATTTTGAATTGCGGTTATTGGTGTAGTGAATGTGATGCAACTTGATAACCTGAATACTAATCAACCGGCAAATGGTTTAAACACATTAAAAAAATCAATTGAGTGCCCGCACTTTGTTCATTTTAACGCCGGTAAATCTATTTGTTGGATTGGATCTTCTTTCAGGTTAATTTTAATGAATGAAAATCATTGAATTGAAAAACGAGTATGATTTTTCATTAAGTTTTAATCATTTGTTTACGAATCAAAAAACACAGAGTATTATGAAAACAGTAAGAATTCATGAGTATGGGAATTCAGACGTTCTTCGCGTGGAAGAAATGCCTGTTCCTCAAATTGCTGCAGATGAATTATTGATTAAAATTCATGCTGCCTCAGTTAATCCTATTGATTGGAAAGTACGTGAAGGGTATATGAAAGACATGCACCTTCATACATTACCACTGACACTGGGACAGGATTTTTCCGGTACAGTTGAAAAAGTTGGAAGTTCAGTAAAAGGATTCAAAGTTGGTGATGATGTATTTGGCAGGCCATCGATCGAACGGGATGGTACGTATGCTGAATATATTGAAGTAAAAGCCAGCGAAGTAGCACTAATGCCAAAAACGATCACCTATGATGAAGCAGCCACCATTCCTTTAGTAGGAATTACTGCCTGGGAAACATTGATAAACAAAGCTAAAATTCAAAGGGGTCAACGTGTATTAATCATTGCCGCTTCGGGTGGTGTAGGTTCTATGGCCGTACAGATTGCCAAAAGTAAAGGATGCTATGTAATTGGAACAACATCTCGTACAAACGTTGATTTTGTCAGGAATCTGGGGTGTGATGAAGTTATTGATTATATGAGTCAGGACTTCAGCGAACGTCTGAGTGATGTTGACGTTGTATTGGATACCATCGGAGGTGAAGTTCAGGAAAAAGCCTTCAAAGTAATTAAAAGAGGAGGCTTTTTGGTTTCAATAGCCAACAAGCCAAATCAGGAAACAGCCAATCGCTTCGGAGTTCGCTGCGAATATGTATTTGTCGGACCAAATGCACATATTCTGAATGAACTCAGGACATTGATTGAAATGGGACAGATCCATCCTGTAGTAGACAGAGTATTCCGGTTGGAGGATGCCAAACAGGCTCTGAACTACAGTCAGTCTGGTAAAGCAAGAGGTAAAATAGTATTGGAAATTGCGAAATAACGATTGTAAAATAAAAACGTTTCCACAAATAAAGCCAACGGAAATTCTGTTGGCTATGGACGTAAAAACATGAAAGGCCTAAAGGAGTAAATTTACTTCATGAAATGTAAATTCAATTCACCTAAGCATAACGTACAATTAAATTTCGTTTTTTAATATCCAGAAGTGAAAAACTCTGATCGAATAATCCGGTAAACCGGTATATTCCTTCAGAGTTCTTTTCTATAACTAAGGAAGCAATTGGTCAGGGTATGCCTTTTTTGGCACATCTGACTCACCAATTAAATTTCAGGTTTTTAAAAAACAAGAAAATTTAAATCAGGAAACAGATTGCTCTGTTACGAAATTTAAAAAGAGATTAAAAAATGATTGTTTTGAAATCATTTTCAGGTTACAATTGTTTCAAATTGTGACAATTATAGATATTCGTATCAATTTTTAAAACTACAACTATGGCTACAATTAATAAAACAAGGATAAAAACAGTTTCAAGAACCAGAACAAAATCGGAACGAAATACCGGGGGAAAATCATATGATTTTGACGAAAAAATAATTCCTTTTCTTTGGTTCAATGGCAATGCAGAGGAAGCTGTGAATTTTTATATTTCAATGTTTAAAAATTCGAAAGTTTTAAATATCACCCGGTATGGAGATGTTGGTCCGGGAGAAAAAGGTTCTGTCATGACGGCAATTTTTAAACTGGAAGGAGAATCATTTTATGCACTAAATGCATATTCGGAATATGCGTTCACTCCATCGAATTCGTTTTATGTAAGTTGCAGGACACTTTCCGAAATAAAAAAACTATGGAACAGGCTCACGGATGGTGGATTAGTCATGATGGAGCTTGATAAATATCCATTCAGCGAAAGATATGGGTGGGTTCAGGATAAATTCGGTGTCTCGTGGCAATTGATCCTTTCGAACGAAACACATAAAATCACACCGTTTCTTACTTTTTCAGGGAAATATCAGGGTATGGCTGAAGAGGCAATTAATTTTTATGTTTCTCAGTTCAAAAATTCAGGCATCCAGAGTATCATGCATTATAACGAAAGTGATATAGGTCAGACAGGAAAAGTAGTTCATGCAGAATTTAAACTTCACGGTCAGAAATTCATGGCTATGGATAGTGCAATAGAAATGCAGTTTACGTTTACCCCTGCGATCTCTTATTTTGTGAATTGCAAAACCCAACGTGAAATAGACGATTACTGGGAGAAATTTTCGGATGGTGGAAAAAAGATGCAATGCGGATGGCTGAAAGATAAATTCGGTATTACATGGCAAATCGTACCTGTTATTTTAGGTGAAATGATGAATGATCCCGATCCGGAAAAAGTAGAAAATGTTACAAAGGCAATGATGCAAATGGAAAAACTGGATATCAAAGGGTTAAAACACGCTTACAATCAACATTAAGACAATCACTTACATTAAAAAAAAACAAAACTATGGCAACAATTACGAGAAGTAATCAGACTAACATTACTGCTGAACCCGGAATGAAGGAAATCATTGTAATAAAGGAATTTGATACTGATCGGGAACTAGTTTTCAAAGC
>Ga0302215_10003429_pt1 | contig 10635 bp, 11 predicted proteins | sample II_Fen_N3_1_FD_194580 | JGI IMG/M metagenome (GOLD analysis project Ga0302215, IMG submission 194580) | Peat permafrost microbial communities from Stordalen Mire near Abisko, Sweden - II_Fen_N3_1 | ecosystem: Environmental > Terrestrial > Soil > Wetlands > Permafrost | place: Sweden: Abisko... | reverse complement strand
TACCCAGTGAAGAAACAGCAGTTACATACAGCACACCGATATTGAAGTCGATAGCGTGCAATGCTTTACCAAAAGGAATAGCTCCGAACGTAAGCATAGAAGCCACAATCATAAAGAATGGTGCTGCAAAAAACAGGAAGCGGTCAGAACGATTGATTTTTACGATTTCTTTCAACAGAATCTTAACCATATCGGCTACCGACTGCAACAGTCCCCATTTACCAACACGGTTTGGACCGAAACGAGCCTGGAAGAAAGCTGTGATTTTACGCTCTGCATAAATAAGAATCAATGCTATTACTGCATAAGCAGCTAATAATAATGCACCTACTATTACAAATTCAATAAGTAAAACCCAAAATTCCGACAGACTACCTCTCAGGGCAGAGTCGAGCCAACTTGTCAGGTTTGTAACTTCTAAGGGTTGTGAATAATTTAATATCATAAATGTACGAATTATACGAATTAAAACGAATTTGACGAATTTAATAACGCCGAAGGCAAATATCAATCAATAACTTCAATAACTCTTTATTCCCCTTTAGGGGGTAGGGGTCTTATCTGTCAATATCTGGAATTACATAGTCCATAGAACCACCAATACCAATAAAGTCGGAAACTTTTTCGTTCTGACAAATAAGTGGCATGGCCGAAACAAGTGCCATAGATGGAGAACGGAATTTCAAACGGTATGGGAATTTGTCGCCACGGCTTTCGATAAATACGCCAAACTCACCACGACAAGCTTCAACGCGTGAATAGTATTCACCTTCAGGAAGTCGGATAATTGGTTTTACTTTGGCACAGATATCACCTTCAGGAACATTGTCAATCAGTTGTTCGATTATATGCAGCGATTCTTCAATTTCGTCCAGGCGGTTGAGGTAACGTGCATACGAGTCACCCTCGGTACGAACAATTTCTTTGAAGTCCACTTTGTCGTAAAGCGCATACGGGATATGTTTACGAATATCGCATGACCAACCCGAACCACGTCCGGCAGGACCTGTAACGGCATAGTTGATAGCATCTTCTTTCGACAACACACCGATTGTAACCATACGTCCCAGTGCAATTACGTTGTGCGAGAAGAAACGATCGTATTCCTTCAGCTTATCACGCATGTAGATAATGAATGATTTTACGTCTTTCTGGAATTCGTTGTAAATATCGAACATCACACCACCTACCACATTTTGGTTGATGATTAAACGTCCACCGCAAGTCTTTTCAAAAATATCAAGAATAATCTCACGTTCGCGCATACCGTAAATAAAGGCGGTAGTTGCACCAAGGTCGTTGGTTTGACAAGACCATGCCAATAAGTGCGAATCGATACGGTTCAACTCATCCATGATTGTACGGATATATTGAGCACGTTCAGGAACTTCAATTTCGGCCGCTTTCTCCACAGCCATACACAAACCATGACGGTTGATGTTAGCCGACAGATAATCCAACCGATCGGTGAAGTGAAGTATTTGAGGGTAAGTGAGGTTTTCGCTTAGTTTTTCGATACCACGGTGAATATATCCACTGTGAACATCAATTTTCTTTACAATTTCTCCATCCAACGCTGTGCGGAAGTGCATTACACCGTGGGTAGAAGGGTGTTGTGGGCCAATGTTGATAATATAATCGTCAGCACCAAAAATATCAATTGTATCTTCGATGAGTTCGCCTTTTTCGTTTTCGGTAATGCGGGGAGCAATATCAATCATATCCTTACTTTCCAACGAAAGCGGATTTAGTTCAGGATTTGCATCGTAGTCTTTACGCAATGGATAACCAACCCAGTCGGCATTCAGGAAAAACTTACGCATGTCCGGATTGTTGATAAAACGGATTCCCAATAGTGCGAACACTTCACGTTCGTTGTATTGAGCTGTTTCGAATAAATCGGTAATCGAATACAACAGCGGGTTTTCGCGGTCGGTAGTTCCTGTTTTCAAAACAAGTTCTTTCGAAAGATCGGTTGAAGCACAAAGCAGGTAGTTTACACCCAACTCTTCGCCACGATCGACACCGGTTAAAAATACCAATGTATCCAAAGGAAGAGCAGCGTTATCGCGAAGCGTTTTAGCCAGCAAATGCAGGTTTTCCTTTTCTACTGTTACCGTCAGTTTTTGCTTTTCTTCAATAACTGCCGTTGGTACAGTATTAAGTATTAGCTTTTTTATATTTTCCATTATATTATAAATGTCGAATGTCTTTTTTTTCTTTGTTCAACCCCTCCGGGGTTGCTATTCGTTGGGTATTTTCATCCCCCGGTTTCACCGGGGGTTATTCATATTCAACCACTCTGTGGTTGTTTTCTGAACTATCAACTTTGAACTGTCAACTATAAACTATCGTTGTTTATTTCCCAAAAATTGTTCTACCTTGATTTTACGTTGCAATTGCATTAAACCATAAAACAAAGACTCGGGGCGGGGAGGGCATCCCGGAATATATACGTCGACAGGAATAATCTGATCGACACCCGGAACCACATGATATGAGTTGATGAACGGACCACCCGAGATAGCACAGGCACCCATTGCAATTACATATTTAGGTTCGGCCATTTGGTCGTATACACGTTTAATAAGTGGAGCCATTTTGTGAACCATAGTTCCGGCTACAATCATTAAGTCGGCCTGACGAGGACTATTACGCGTAACCTCCATACCAAAACGGGCAATATCGTGGTGAGCAGCTGCTGTAGCCATAAATTCGATACCACAACAACTTGTAGCATAAATCAACGGCCACACAGAGTTAGAACGTCCCCAGTTGATTAGTTCGTCTATTTTGCTTAGCACAACGTTTACACCATTTGCTTCAAGTTCCTTGATGTAATTCTCCAGGTACTCGTTATCGTTGAATTCCGCTGTTGGAATTCCTTTTATATTGACATTTTTTAGCTCCATTTTAAAACTCCTTTCTTCCAGGCATAAGCTAAGCCTAAACCAAGAATGACGATGAAAAACATAATACTGTACAATCCCTGTACACCCAAATCGCGAACAATAGTTGCCCAGGGGAACAGGAAGATAGCCTCAACATCAAACATAAGGTACAGAATAGCATACAGATAATAACCTGCTTTAAACTGCATCCACGAAGTACCATGTGTAGGTATACCACACTCGTAAGGTTCTCCTTTTTGTAAATTGTATGACTGAGGTGCTAAGAGAATGGCTATGCCAAGACCGGCAACCACTAAAATTATTCCTGTAAGGAATACGGTAAGGAAAAGCGATAAACTGCTCATATAAATGAATAAATTTAATTAGCTTGAAAAACGGTTGCAAAGGAACGACATTTTTTTTTATTGTGCGAATATTTATCGCAAAAAAACAGTTTTCAATTTGTTCACCCCATTTTTGTCATCCCGAGGTTGCAATTGAATTAAATGCTACTAAATCAGTAGGATAGTTGGAAATATTGTTCACACAGGTAACATTATTATGCATATTTTAATTATATTTAATGTTTTGAACTTCACATTTTTGCCCAAAATGAGCAGTTTTTGGCTGTGACATTTTAAAATTTGAATTCATTGCAATTGCGGAGATGTAAGTCGGTTAGAAGCAACATTAATGAATAGCATGAACACGTAATGTAATTTCATTTAAATCAACCGGACATCAACAAAAAAATAAATGATTATCCGCAATGCATACAGTTATACTGAATTTTTCAGTTGCTGGGATTGACCTCGTTCGGTGAGCCAAAAAACAAGTGAGAAAGGTGCAAAAATACTCCTGTTTGACGACCGAAGGGAGGAGTTTGGAGGATTTTAGCCTTTCGAGCGATAGTTTTTTGAGTGAAGCGGACGCAGTCTTGATTTTTTTTGCTTACTTTTTTGCATTAAGGCAAAAAAGTGAGTAGGGTTATAGGGGCAAAGCCCCTGTTAAATGCATCCTGTAGATTATGCGGATAATCATTAAAAAATATCCAAAACAATGCAACACCTCACACAATCAGCATTCTATCAACCTTAATTTTCTGGCTATGATGCAGGCAAGTTCCATCGAAGGTGCATTTAGTTTTTCCATTATGCGGGAGCGATGTGTTTTGAGGGTACACTCTTCTATAAAAAGCATGCTTAGCATTTCTTTCATCTTGTATCCTTTGCACGCAAGCGTAAGTACCTCAAGTTCCTGATGGGTTAGTTCGTTTGTACTTTCGTTTACAAAGCGTTTTTCAATTACGTTATCAGCTTCGTTGAACAAAATGAACTGACGGTTGGGATGAAAATTAGTTGTTTTGAACTCAGGCATCAATTCGGTTTCGATGGATATCAACCACGGAAGGCCGTTCTCGTCGCATTCCAACACATGCACCCTTATTATATACAGGTCGTAGGTATTGTGTCTGTTTTTCAGTCGGCGCGTGTATTGCAATTGTATATGCTTACGTTGTTTTATTTCCAGACTCATCACGATATTATAAAACAGAATATCAGTTTCGGTATTGAAGTATATATCATCCTGATGGCACAATCGGTTTAAATACTTCCAGTTTCCGGGTTTTTTTGTATTAATGCTTGGTTTGAACAATCGTTTGGTATAGGCCGAAAAAGTATCACTAATCATAATCATATCCAAATCGAGCAAACTGTAGCTTTGGTTGCTAAATTTCGAATTGCGTCTCATGTTTTCGATATGAAAAGGTTTTCGCGGTTCCATTTCGGGGGTAATCACTAATGTATGCGAATTAAAAAGGTTGTTACGCTCGTTTTGCAAACAGGCGAGTGTAGGTTTTGTAAACATAGATCAATTATTATAAGGTTTTGAATATATCTCATAAATTGTCGGACAATACCAGTACAGTCAGTTATTAAAACAGATAAGATTGTTACGCGTATTGGTTTCATATTCAGCAGCAGGCCCCAAATACTCTCCGAAACAAATTGTAGTACAAAAAAACGAATTATTTTTATTATTTAAGCTAATTATTGAAGAAATTTACACGATTCTACTTAAAAATCATCCTTAGGATGACGAAATAGCTTGTAAAAAAGTGCAATTTTTGCATCGGATTATCCAAAACGCTCTTTTTTTACTCCTACATGCAAGCTTGCTTGGCAAAGTTGGTGCTACCTGTCCGAAAGTATCGTTCACTCTCATCAATAAGATAGCCTAACGATACAAAGTAGGCTTATTATGGCACAATAATGCTTCATCTCTCACCCGTTTTACGATAAAACAGATGAGAGTTGTAATAAAACGCATGAGAGTTGTAACAAAACGGATGAGAGTTGAAGTAAAACGGATGAGAGTTGAAGTAAAATGGATGAGAGTTGAAGCAAAACGGATGAGAGTTGAAGTAAAACGGATGAGAGTTGAAGTAAAACGGATGAGAGATGGGGTCTATTTGGGTCTATTCAGGGTCTATTCAATAAACTGTGTCAGAAAGGATAATTAATTGATATTCCATCTTACTAAATAAGTTTTCAAAAACCTTTTAAAAAACAAAACATCATGGGAAATTCCAAAGTTTCACAAGACTTTTCCACCAGTAAATATACTGATGCCGGAATAAGCACTAAATCGAGTTACATTGCCGACAAACTGACCGACAATGACGCATTTCCAACTCCAAAACCTACTATTGCCGATTTCAAAGCAGCCATTGTGCTCTACAACCTGGCATTGGGTAAGGTAGAGTATGGCACCAAAGAAGACACGGTAAATAAAAACAACCTGCGGGCAGCATTGGTAGCCCTGTTGAAGGAACTTGCCGACTATGTGCAAACTACAAGCGGTGGCGACGAAGCATTGATACTGAGCACCGGCTTTGATGTAAACAAAAAACCAAGCACAGTAGGCGAACTCGACAAACCCGAAAACCTGACTGCCAAACCGGGTAGCAACAAAGGTACTATCATGCTCAGTTGCGATGTGGTGGATTATGCCAATTTCTACGAATTTGAATATCGCGAAGCAGTACCTGCCGGTAATGGTATATGGATACAAAAAACCAGCACCAAGCGTAAACTTCAGATTGACGGACTTATAAGCGGTAAACAATACGAATTTCGTGTTGCAGGTGCAGGGAGTTATCCTACCCGCGTATGGAGCGAAATAGTTACAAGCTTTGTACTGTAAGTGTTGAAAACCTATAGTCGTAAGAAACTAACCAACTGATAGTGGATATAGCTTTTTGGGCTGTAGGTGCTTACTCCGAAAAAACCGTCTTTACCTTAGGGTGCTGACGGTTTTTCTTTTGCCCGAAATGCCAACCTACAACCCCTACAACGACTACGAAAAAAAAAGTTGCGATTGTAGACAGAAATAAATTAAGAAAATCGTGTTAATGTGAATTATTGTTTTTATCTTTGGGACTTAAATAAAAAGAAAGAAACAATCAACCCGTAGCTAGTTGGATCTGCGCACTGCGTTAAAAACGGATAGATTTACTATGTACTAGAATATCAACCAGATAGCTATTGTGAGTTTAGCTCCTACAGTAGATATATGCGAATTTGCATTTCGCATATCCAACTTAGAGTTCGCATATACACGTGTTATGCGTCAGTTTAAAAAAAACAAAAACAACAAAAACATGAACAACATGAACAACATTTTATCAAACGAATTAAAAGAAGAATTCTATATTCGAGTATATTTTAATACAAAAGAAGGATTTGAAATAGCTGGCATCAAACGAGCATATCTCGACTTTAACAGAACACTTGTTATCAAGGATAAAAACCAAGAAAACAGAAACAAACTAAGAAATACAGCTGAACAATTTTTAAAGAATCATTTACTTCGACTAATCTCATTAGACATTGATAATCAGGAGATGTTTGATTCTAATCATGAAAATGTTTGCGTAAAATTGACAGAAGAATGGAATGAACTTTCTATTGGACAAGCACAAAAATGGATTAACATGACACTTAAATATTGGCTATTATTTGGTGAGAAGCGAATACCAAACATAGAAAAAAATGCAATATACTTTCATATTCCAATTGATAGTTTTGTACAAAAAGATATGTTTGGTATAACAGAACCAAAACCATGGAGTAAGATTAGGAATTATGCGGAGTATATGAAATACCAACAAGAACATAGAGAAAAAAACATAAAAACTCCACCAATAATTTATGAATTTGAATTTTTCAATAAAACTACCCAAATAAAGAGATCTTAAATGGAAAAATACTCAGCAAATATCTACAGCATAATTCAGAATAAGGAAAAAGGATTTGATGTTACTGTTACTATTTACAACGAAAATGAATTTGAATTACTTCATGATCAAAACAGAGACAATCCTTTTGACTTAAATGCTAAAACTTACATAATAAATATCAACGAAAATGTATTGAGTTTTCCAGAAGATAGTGAGATTCATGAAGCAATGGATGTTGTACACGAATATGAATATTCTAACAATTTAAATCCTAAGCTAAGACGATTATGGAAAACGGCTTCTCTTATAGATGAAATTGCGTATAGATTAATCAATTCAGGCGTCTTGACTAAAATTTCGGAAGATGAATTAAGTGAAGATGATTAATAGATATTCCAACAATTAATCGACAAAAACCGAACGCATAACACACGCCTATGTTCATTGGCTGGCTGATCCCGATTGTTATCGGGACAGGCAATACATTCCGGCAGTTTTGCTCCCGCATTCACTTCGTCGTTCCACGACAGCGAACGCTCCCGCAAACCGCCAAATGCCCATAGCCTCGGTCGTTAGGCACAATAAAAAAAACAAAAGTTCATCTTAAAATTAGACTATTATGAAAAAACTTCTACTAATTATTTTCTCTTTTGCATGTTTTGCTATTACAAATGCAAATCCACTACCATCACCACCTCCGATTATTGGATTGTCTGAAATAGGGTTCGATTCTGACGGTAAGTGGGTGATTGAATTGGGGTATCAAAATATTTACAATGAAAACACATACATGCCCGTGGATAGCATTTTTATATGCTCTTCAACTGGTAGAGCCAAATTGAAGAACCTGAGATTTAATCGTTGGGCAGGAGTAATGGTGGTTCGTAATGATAGCCTTTTATCCAATCTAAATATTAATCCTACAGGTGACAGCATACAGATTGAATATCACTATCGCCAATATTCTTCAACAACAAAAGGATTATATATACCTCTTGTTTTTGGTAATTTTAAAAATACCACATTAGCGTGTCCACAATCAGGACAATCAATTGCATCTTATTTTGTTTTCGACAATATGAACATGTATAATTCATCTAAGGAATCAAATGGTTACAGCATTGACAAGTCGCCCACTTTTGGTGTAGAGAATGATTCAACAGGTATGTGTGGTACTTTAAAAGGGAAAATTTATGATCAGAATAACCAGCTTCTAATTAACTCAACTCACAATTTTAGTACCTTTCCATTATTCAATTTCGAGCCATCATCTGATGGTTCTTATTCTGTAAGGGCATTTTCATTTAAAAATAAAATAAGTAAAATGTACTATAGCGAGGGTTATAATAATTTTATTGTAGACATTTTGCCGATTGAATTCAATATGATGCCAGATTCGGTAATTTCTGTTGATATTCATATACAGAAAATAACCGCTGTGGATGAAATAAAAAGTGATCCGGTAACTATGCTTCAGATATCTCCCAATCCGATAAAGGACTTGTCATTTAATTACGAAATTTCTATTCCCGTCAAATCATCAGCTAGTTACATTGAAATGATAAGTTTGAGCGGACAGAAAATTATCCAATTTCCAATAACAGAGAATGTCGGAAAGATAAGATTACCTTCAAATACAACAAATGGAATATATACACTGAGACTGCTTGTAAATAATAAGAATTACGGGACTTCGAAAATAATCATCGCTGGAAAATGAGAAAATATATTTTGTGGTTTATTCTTTTGTTTGTTAGTACTTCATTGCATTTAAAAGCACAAAATCATGCTTCCTTTTTTGAAGAGCACATTGATTTTGCCCTTGATACTAACTATTTTATTATTAACGGCATTTATTCTTTTCATAATGATACAGAGAAAGATATAAATCAACAAATTACATTCCCATTTGCAGACAAAACAGCAACGATAGATTCTATTAGAATCATTAATTTAAGCACAAATAGTAAAATCAAGTTTAGTCGACTGGAGAATTCGGTTCTCTTTAATTTTATGTTGCCAAGTAAAGACACAGTTGATATTAATATTTTCTACAGACAAAAAATTTCAATCGTAAACAAGTATATTATTACTTCTACTCAAACTTGGGGAAAGCCTTTAGACACGGCTGTTTACACATTAACAACAGAAAAGAATTTAAGATTAAAATCATTTTCATATTCTTACGACTCAGTCAGAGAAGTTAAAGATAAAAAACTATATATCTGGGAAAAGCACGACTTTATGCCGAAGTTTGATTTTGAAATAACGATTGACAAATAAAAAGAAATTTACTGTGCCTAACACACGCTTATGTTCATTGGCTGGCTGATCCCGACTGTTATCGGGACAGGCAATACATTCCGGCAGTTTTGCTCCCGCATTAGCTTCGCTGATTTTCAATTCACTTTGTCGTTCTACGACAGCGAATGCTCCCGCAAACCGCCCATGCCCATAGCCTCGGTCGTTAGCGGTTATTAAAAAAAATAAACATGACTGCAAGATACAATTTGACATTTATCTTTTTAATTGCCATTCTAACTATTTCTAGTTGTGGTAAGACAAATAACAGTAAGATCAAAAAACATGACAAGACAAATTTACAGACTGCTGAAAAACAGACAAAAAGATTAAAATCAAATTTAAATATTGGTGGAACTTATTCATTTGGAGACAATGTTGAAAATGGACCTGTCGGCTCGGTAATTGTATATCCACAGACACCTAGTTCAGCTCTCTTTTTCCTTGATATTTGTCGAGGCGCACCTTCATACAACTTAGGCCAACTATTTGGACGAATGACAATTAAAAACAATATTGGAACTTATGACTCAGGGAATGACGGAAACGACTTTAAATGTGTATTGAGATTTGAATTTAGTCCAGGGCAACTTAAAGTTACAACGGACGAAAGATGCGATGATTGCGGCTTTGGACACGCTGTATATGCGGACAACACTTACAAACTTATTGACAAGTCAATACCAAAGTATTTTATCGACGGAGAGGGTGATACAATTCATTTTAAAGGCTTGACTATAGAAAAGTATAGACATATGTTTGACTAAAAACAAAGAAATAATAAACGGCTTATAACACACGCCTATGTTCATTGGCTGGCTGATCCCGATTGTTATAGGGACAGGCAATACATTCCGGCAGTTTTGCTCCCGCATTAGCTTCGCTGATTTTCAATTCACTTTGTCGTTCCACGACAGCGAATGCTCCCGCAAACCGCCCATGCCCATAGCCTCGGTCGTTATGGGCAATTCAAAAAAAAAGAAAACAGCGACTATCGCACTAAATGACTATTGAAAATCAGATATTTATATGGACGCAAGTAAGAATTCAAAATAAACAATATGCTTAAACGATTATTATTATTTTCAACACTCTCAGTATTGTTATATAGCTGTGATAAAAATGAAATCAAGGATACAACAGTCATAGAATCAAAACAAACATGGGTTTTGGATAGTGTGTTTTCAAATGAAAGCTCAC
>Ga0302215_10003423_pt1 | contig 10649 bp, 8 predicted proteins | sample II_Fen_N3_1_FD_194580 | JGI IMG/M metagenome (GOLD analysis project Ga0302215, IMG submission 194580) | Peat permafrost microbial communities from Stordalen Mire near Abisko, Sweden - II_Fen_N3_1 | ecosystem: Environmental > Terrestrial > Soil > Wetlands > Permafrost | place: Sweden: Abisko... | reverse complement strand
GTCTTTGGAGTATTCATTCCAAGGCAAATCGAGCATGGTTTCTATATAATTGACTTGTGTAGTATAATCGGGAGAATGTTGACTCATTCTTTCCAATTTTTTCATTTCTTTTTCAAAGATTTTTGCTGTCGCATCACTCCATTTTTTATCTTTGATTCGTTCCCTGAAATCAGCCACATCCATCTCAGGTGAATTTCCTCCCAATTCATTTTGAATGGTTTTCATCTGTTGCTGAAGATAGTACTCTCGTTGTTGCTGATCAATACCTTCTTTAGCTTTATTTTGGATTGACATTTTTATTTCTAGCAACTGCGATTCCTTGTTCAGCAATTCTAATAACTGATAGCCACGATCCATAATTTCGTCAATCTCCAGTAAGCGTTGTTTCTCGCTTACATTCAAACCAAAGTTAACGCATACATAGTTTATTAGAAATACTGGATTTTCAATATTCCGAATGGCGAATGCCATTTCGGGCGACATGGCACCTGATTCGTTAATTATATTTATTGCTAAATCTTTGATTGAAGATACCAATGCTAAAAATATACCATCGTTTGATTCGGGCAAAATGTCTTCAACTAAATTTACTTTTGCCTTCATATATGGTTTCACAGATTCTGCTTCACCTAATTGGAAGCGACGTTTTCCTTCCAGAATAACTGTTGTAGTATTGTCCGGCATTTCGAGAATACGAACTACTTGTGCCACAGTTCCCATTGGGAAAAGTTGATCTATTGTAGGGTCATCAAGTTTTTTGTCCATTTGACAACAAACACCTATAAATAGATCATTTTCGTTTGCTGCTCGGACTAATTTGAGTGATTTTGAGCGTGCCACCGAAACAGGTAGCAGAACTCCGGGATACAAAACCATGTTTCGCAAAGGAAGTATGGGTAGTATATCACCCGAATTCATATTCAGCTCCGATGAACGTTCATCGAGCGAAATTATTGGAAATATATCGGACGAGCCCATCATATCTTCAGAAAATAAATTGTCAAAAGGGTTATTCATAGTTATGTGGCGTTTACACTGCCATTATGTCGCAAAAGCGATAAGTGATGATTCTGTTTAAAAATAGATAAAAGTCAAACTGCTACTATTAAATAATTTAGCTTTCTTTTTTGACCGTTATGTATCTCCTGTTTCAATTGCTATGCCAAAGATGCTTTCTGAATTAATGTCATATAATAATTCTGATCATCAATGATGAATACAATTTAAGGTCTAATTACGATTTTGATGGAGATTACAGTGAAACAGAAAAAAGTCAATTTTTTAAGTTGCAGAATTACTTAAAGTTTTGCCCAAAAGCTTTTGCAGTCATTTCATCAATTGTTACGCGCCATACTTTTACGTTTCTCAGAGCTGGTGCTGAGTATTTAAAAGCCTTGTCGGAAAATTTCATCATCATAGAATTCAAAACTTCTTCCTTTTCTGCTAAATCTTCAATGAAAGTTACTGAGCCTTTACATACAGCACTTTTAGAAAGCATACTATAACTGCATGCTACATCGGGATGTTGGTACACTAATTTCCGGTCTGAACAAAAGGTTACACAAACCCGATTGTTCAGCTCCAGTAATCTTAAATGCTTGCCTTCTGGACCGGAGTGTAATATGATTTCTCCGTTATAATATCCGAAATTCATTGGGATTACGTATGGTGTTCCATCGGCTTCAGTGATGCCCACAAAACATATATCACATTGATTAATAATATCTTCTATTTGGGCTTTGTCTGTGATTACCAGAGTTCTCATGTTGTATTTTTTTTCTACAAAAGTATAAAAATAAGAGCATAATATCCATAAGTTATATTCTTATTTTTATTTTACAATTTCAGTCTGAAAATTATTTGCACAAAATAGATGAAATTGTGCAAATAATTAATATCTTTGTAATAATTAATAAATACATTTAAAATGAGAACAATATTTTTTACTCTCGCATTTTTGATTACATGCAGTATGTCAGGTATTGCACAAGTTAATAAAATTGTTGGGAAATGGAAAACGATTGATGATAAGGATGGTAGCGTGAAATCGATTGTTTATATTTTTAAAGCTACTAATGGAAAATATTACGGTAAAATTGATAAATTGTTTAAAGATCCTGAGAAGCTTTGTACCGAGTGTGAAGGAGTCAATAAAAATCAGCCTATTTTAGGAATGATGATTATTAACAATATGTTTGAGAAGAATGAGACTTTAACAGGTGGAACAATTATGGATCCTAAAAATGGAAAAGTCTACAAATGTAACATTAGTCTTGATAGAGGAAGCGATAATTTAAATGTTCGTGGTTCGCTTGATAGCGGAGGTTGGATTGGACGTTCTCAAACATGGGTTCGGGTTAGATAATGATCTGTATTTAAATGATTTAAAAATAAGGTTTATATCAAATAAATCAAATAGGCGCTTGTTTTGTTAAATTAGATTAATTCGGCAGAAAATCTTCAATAATATGTTGTACAACATAAAAATTAGCTTTAATTTTGCACTGTGTTTTTCATGGTATTAGATTTAAGGTTAATTTTAAAGATTGGGTTGTCGTGAGACAACCTTTCTTGTTTTATATGCCTTTGAATAATAAATTAAATATAAACATTTAATAATAAATGTATTAATCAAATTTTGGCCTTTAATCACAGTTTAGTAAATAAATATATCAAAAGATGTCGAACACAAAGAAAATGCTCATAGAAGTGGCGCGCGGAATTTTTGCCGAAAAAGGTAAAAAAAATGTTACTATGAATGACATTGCTGAAGCGTCGAAAAAAGGACGACGCACCTTGTATACCTATTTCAATAATAAGGAAGACATTTATAAGGCTGTAATTGACACAGAATTAGATACAATTTTGGAAAGACTGATAATAGTATCTAAACAAAAAACACAACCGGACGTGAAATTAACTAACCACATTATTACTCACTTAGATGCAGTAAAAGATGTTGTCAATAGAAATGGATCTCTTCGTGCAGATTTTTTTCACGATATATATGAAGTAGAACGAAAACGTCGGAAAATTGATGCAAAAGAGATCGCTCTCATTCGGTCTATTCTTTCCGAAGGAGTTGAAATGAATATCTTTAAGCATCTGGATTTAGATTTGTCCTCCATTATAATCTTTTATGCAATTAAAGGTCTCGAAGTTCCTTATATACGGCAAAATATTAGTGCTGATTTTGAGCAAAATAAGAACACAATTGTGGAATTTGTATTTATGGGTATCAAGAAGAAGCGGTTTTAAAATTCAGTATTTACATAATGACCGAATGAAATACCCTTAATACCCTAAATGACTTAAAACTTAAAAAACAATAAATGGCTTTTGTAAATAATACAATGATTGTACGCAGAGATTTAATGTCGAAGCTTATAAAATTAAATAAGGAAGGGAACTTAGTGTCCGAAATTGATCGTTTGCCAATTACGATGTCACCTAAAAACTCTCAGGCTAGGGGTAGGTGTTGCATCCACAAAGAACGCGCAGTTCTAAAATATAAAATGTTACCAATATTGGGTTATAGTATCGAAGAAGAAGATGATGAATTAACTCCTTTATCTGTTTATGCACAACACGCTTTGGAGCGGAAGATAGTAAAGAAAAGTATTCTTACGGTAGTGGATGAAGCATGTACAGCTTGTGTAAAAACTAATTATGTGATAACAAATCTGTGCAAAGGATGCGTTGCTCGTTCATGTTATATGAATTGTCCAAAGGATGCCATTAGTTTTATGGAGAATGGGCAAGCGCATATAAACCACAGCAAATGTATCAATTGTGGGATATGTAAAGAGGCTTGTCCTTACCATTCCATCGTTTATATACCTATCCCATGCGAAGAAGCCTGTCCTGTAAAAGCTATTCAGAAAGATGAAAATGGAATAGAACATATTGACGATTCGAAATGTATATATTGTGGTAAATGTATTAATGCTTGTCCCTTTGGTTCAGTTTTTGAAGTGTCGCAGGTATTTGATGTGTTAGGGTCGATTAATAGAGGCGAGAAGGTGGTGGCTATAATGGCTCCTTCCATTCAGTCTCAGTTCAGCAATACGATTGGTGAAATTGCAGAAGCTGTTTGTCAAATTGGTTTTGTTGAAGCCATTGAGGTTGCTTATGGTGCAATGGAGACCACACAACGTGAAGGAGCTGAATTGCAAGAAAAATTGGAGATTGGTCAACAATTTATGACAACCTCGTGCTGTCCGTCTTATGTCGAATTGGTAAACAAGCATTTGAGTGAGATGAAACCCTATGTTTCGCATACCAAATCGCCTATGTATTACACTGCTGAAATGGCAAAAGCCAAACATCCTGATGCAAAGATTGTTTTTGTAGGTCCCTGTGTTGGAAAAAGAAAAGAAGTTGCAGATAATGACATGATTGATTATATTTTGACTTTTGAAGAGATAGATTGCTTGTTGACCGGTTTATCTATCGAAATACAATCTAATAACACAAATTCGGAATGTGCTCCTATGGCTGGTCGAGGATTTGCCAGGGCCGGTGGTGTAATTTCCGCAGTGGCGCAAATGTATCCTCAATTGGGCGTTAAGCCTGTTCAGGTTTCAAACATCAACAAAAAGAATATCGGTCTTTTAAGGGCTTATGCTAAAGGAAAAGCACCAGGAAATTTTATTGAAGTAATGGCGTGTGAAGGTGGTTGCATATCCGGTCCTTGTGGTAAAATTGATAATGCGCAAGCTTCCAAAATGTTTAAGAAAGCCATGGGAGAGGAGTGATGCTTAACAAAAACGTATATAATAAAAACGAGGTCGAAATTTCTTTCGACCTCGTTTTATTTTGTAGTGCTAAATTGAATGCATTGTTTCTGATACAACAAATTTATTTAGAAACTTTTGAATTAAATGTTTGTCCATTAACCTGTGCTTTTACAATATAAATGCCCTTACCTAGATTGGATACATTGATTACAGATGTGTTTTTCGCTGAAACTAACAATCTTCCTTCAACATTATAAACATCTATCTGACTTGCAACATCGCTTATTTTGATAGTATTACCTGCGCAATAAACAATAAGAGGATTTACTTCTGTTGTTTTTGTTCCTGTAGTAATATCTCTCAAATGTAATTTTACATTATCAATGTAGTATGCATCGTTGTTAATTGCATATCCAATAAATAGCGTAAATGCATTTGAAGCCGTAACTGAACTTGATAATTCATAATCTTTAGTTACCCAAGTTGCTGCTGCTCCTTGCGATGGATAGCCGGAAGCATCTGCATAAATTGTGGTAGTGTTAGCCATAATTTTGGCTTGAGTATATTGTACTGCAGTAGAGTATCTGTCAAAATACAATCTGTCATAATCAGTAAGTAATTTACCTATAGGTAGTGTGATACTAAGGCTAATCACTTGGTTGTATGCAGTTGATGTCATTTTTAAAGCATTAGTTGAAGTAGCAGCCGGATCGGCAGCAACAATAGCTGTACTTGCAACCGTACCACCATAAACATTTGCTGTTGTGTAAGCCTCTCCAATAGTGCTGCTTTCAAAATTAAAACAAGAAAGAATGTTAGAGCCATAAACCGGTGAAGGAATAACTTCGATATCATCAATAAGATATTCACATTTATTCTTAGCTAATTTTAAAATTAAAGTTCCATTGGGTATAGTTGCCAGAGCTGAAGCAGAGAATGTAAATTCAGCATTTTTCCATACTAATGAGTCGGTAGTAGGAGTAGTAATAGGTGTACCCCATGCACTCCCGATAGAACCTAGTTTTTCACTAGCATCTACTAATGAAGAACCACCTGCTGAGGAATAAACATCAATACTTGGATAATTTACGTCGGAAGCAGGTGAAGCTCCATTGATACTTTTGTATGCAATTTTAAATTTAAGCTTAACAAAAGCATAAGTAGTCTTTGATCCTGTTGAAATCTGGAAATTTGACAACTTAACAGGTGCATAACCATTATCGACTACATCTAAACAGTATGCAGAAGTGTTAATCCCTGTAGTTGCCGGATTTGCAACTACTGTAGCAGTGCCGTTATACATAACTGAAGCACCATTCAAAGCTTGATTTTCGAATGTAATTTTTGTTTGAGCCGACATAGCCATGCTAAGTCCCAAAATTGATAATAAAAATGTAATTTTTTTCATGATAATTAATTTTTTTGATTTTCCAACCGAATTGTTCGACTGGAACTGATTGATAATTAGAAAATGGTTTTATTTTATGAATTTGGTTGTAAATGTTTCGTTCCCAATTTTAGCTTTTACCAGATATACACTGTTGCTTAAATTTGATATGTTTAATTCATTTACATTGCTTTGTTGCATAACACTACGTCCGCTTAAATCAACTAACTCAACTTTATTGACATTCATATTCAGCTTTAGTGTATTATCGTTGCGGCTAATAATCAGCAGGTTTACTTGTTTTTGTGAAAGTCCGGTAGAGCTACTTTCGTGGAGTTTTATATTGTCCAGATAATAAGCAATACTATTATTTGATGTATAACCAATTTTCAACAAGAAACTGTTGGAAGATGGCATACCACTCAGTTCGTAATCTTTTGGATTCCATACTCCGGAAGTTCCTTGTAAGGGATAACCACTTGTTACCTGATAGATTAAAGTAGCATCAGCATAAATATATGGCTGGGCATTCAGACCATTACTATTACTGTAATACATATCAAAATATAGGCGATCATAATTTGTAAGTGTTTTACCGGTAGGTAAGGTTACGCTAAATGATGCTGTACCATTATAATCGGTAGGTGTAATACATAAAGCCTTGGTAGATACAGATAAAGGGTCGGCAGCTACAACACAAGTTCCTGATGCGGCAGATGTAGTACTCCAATATTTATAATAAGGTATAGCATCGCCGATAGTATTGCTCTCGAAATTGGTTATAGTTAAAATATTGGTTCCGGTTACTGGAGAGGGAATTAATTCAATATCGTCGAGTAAGTATTCACATTTGCTTTTTGCCACTTTTAAAATAAGCATACCATTTGGAATAGTAGCTAATGTTGAAGCTGACATTGTAAATTGAACACTTTTCCAAACCAATGAATCGGCAGTATGTGTTCCCCATGCACTGGTTATTGAACCTAGCTTTTCGGTTGCATCCAATGTAGGAGAGACCGCTGATGAATATACATCAATCTGTGGATAATCCAAATCAGAGCCTCCATTGTATCCTTTATAAGCGATTTTAAATTTAAGAATTACATACGGATAAGATGTACTACTACCTGTAGGAACAGTAAAATTTGAGAATTTTACAGGAGCATAACCGTCATTTACTACATCTAAACAATATTTTGACGTGTTGATTCCGCTTGTTGCCGGATTGGCTATCACTGTTGCAGTACCTCCATAAACAGTTGCAGCTCCATTCAAAGCCTGATCTTCGAAACTGATTTTGGTTTGAGCTGAGCAAAAAAGTACAGCTCCCAAAAACGATAAGAAAAGTGTAATTTTTTTCATAAATAAAATAATTTAAATGATTAATATAGTAGAAGTTATATAGTTTTTAGTCTAATCACTAAAGAAGAACTTTTTTCGAAATACTTTCTCCTGTTTTCATCTGAACAGATAAAATATACAAACCATGCAAAATATTCGACAACGGAATTTGTATTATATTGTCTTTTACGTTGGCATGAAACAGTATTCTTCCCTGCAAATCAAACATACGACATTGATTTACAATTGATGAACTTTCAATATTTATATAATTATTTGACACACTATATTTCAATTCATTTTCAGATGAAACAACGTCTATCCCTGTATTTGCGCTTACCGTTGCCAATTCATTTAGTATGGAAGTGTAAGCCGGTTTTGCCACATAAAAAGTATTGAAAAGTAATGAATAATCTGAAGCAGGTCCGTTGCCCGTTGTGGCTGTAAAGCTCGGAATCCATGAATATTTATCAGTAAATCCCCAGGTTACATAGGTTTTAGCATTCGTGTTATTCAAACATTCGCGAATCATGTTCAGATAATCGCTGGCCTGAGCTGTCAACATTTTAGTTGAGTCGGCAGCATAATCGGTTTTTGCAATTCGGATATCCAATTCGGTTATAATAGTCTCAAGACCAGCCGTTCCGTAACGCTTTATGTTTTGATCAAGCTTTGTAAAATTGATACTTGAAACTGTAAAATGGCATTGAAGTCCTACACCGGAAATGGGAATACCACGAGTTTTCATTGCAGTTACCAAATTATATATCGCATTCGATTTGGTAGTTCCATACAATTCACCACCATATTCGTTCAGATAAAGTTTTGCATCCGGATCAGCTTTGTGCGCCCATACAAAAGCCGAATCAATATAATCATTCCCGATAACTTGCTGCCAAATACTGTTTCGCAAAGCACCTGCAGAATCACTAAAAGGTTCATTTACCACATCCCATTGTTGCACTTTTCCTTTGTAGCGTGTTACAATGGTAGTTATGTGGTTTTTAAGTATTGCCAATAATGTGGCCCTTGTAAAAGTTCCATTCGCAGTACCACTTGTTAAGCCGGCAGTAATCCACGAAGGAAGCTGACTATGCCAACACAAAGTATGTCCGCGTACTTGTTTGCTGTATTTCTGAGCATAATTTACAAGAATATCAGGTTTTGTGAAACTAAAAACACCTTTTGTTGGTTCGGTAGCATCATATTTCATCTCGTTTTCTGCCACCAGTATATTAAAATTATCTTTGATCACTTTATCATATTGACTGTTTGTATCATATTCGTAATAAAACTGATAACCAACAGCAGTCCCAATTTTTATATTACTACATTTATCGGCATAAGTTGATAAAGATTGTGTCACCTGAGCAAGAACAGATATTGCAAAAGCAAAAAAACTGAATGTAAAAATATACCTTTTCAACAAATTTAAATTTTAAGGTTAAAAAATTTTATCTGGTTATCTCGATGAAAATCAGATTAGGTTTCAAATTTTATTAAGCAAATGTACTCAACATTTTATTTCCAAAACTTTCTCATTGTTACATATAGTTTCTTTTTAGTTACAATTTTCGAATCGAAAATGAAATTTTCAATGGTTTCAGTTCTATTTGATGCTAAAATCTAAAATTTAACTCAAAATACAAACTGTTTTTATTGGAATAAAACAGCATTTTTTAGATGTTCAAACTAAATATCTTATTCAGTAACTGCATAATCATCTCCTTTAATGTCAACTGTTTGTTGAATAATGGCTTTTTTTGAAATCGAGTTTGCGTCAGGTTGTTTTCCTCCGATTGATAAAAGAATTTTTCCAGCTTGAACGACAGCAGTATTTTCATTGTTACGAGCTGCAAACTGAGCAGGTTTCAATGTAAATTCAACTATTTGTGTTTCACCCACTTTCAAATGAATTCGCTTAAAACCCTGTAAAGCTCTGATGGGTTTCTTCAATTTGCTATCGGGCAAAGAAACATATAATTGCACAACCTCATCACCATCAAACTTTCCTGTGTTCTTTACATCAACTGAAACATGAATATCTTCGTTGGTTTTTACTTTGACGGGGACATTTTTAACGGTGTATTCAAAAGTGCTGTAACTTAATCCATATCCAAATTCATACAAGGGTTGTCCTTCGAAATATCTATACGTTTTACCCTTCATATCATATTCATCGAAAGCAGGAATCTGATCAATGTTTTTATAAAAAGTAAGCGGCAAACGACCGGAAGGATTATAATCGCCAAAAATAATATCGGCAATAGCTGTTCCACCAGCTTGTCCAGGATACCAGGCTTCTATAATGGCGGGAATTTTTTCTGCTTCCCAATTGAATGCCACAGCACTACCATTTAATAAAACCAGAATCGTCGGTTTTCCGAGTTCTTGAATCTCGCGAATAAGTTCGGTTTGAGTTTCCGGTAACTTAATATCTAAACGGTCACCACCGGAAAAACCGGGAACTTTCACTTTCATTTCTTCCCCTTCGAGCATTGGACTTAATCCCATACAAAGCACCACTAAATCTGAATTCTTTGCCAGTTCAATGGCCTCATCTTTCAATTTTGGATTTGGCATATCCCATACCAAACGAGCAATGGCATATTCTGAATTGTTTTGGGGATAATCGAATTGAACTTCGTACTTTTTACCCGCCTCTAAATCGATAAACTGATATTCCTTTCGGGGATCGTGATCGTTTTTTTTGCCGTGAATTACAAGTTTGCCATCAATGTATATGTCAAAACTGTAGAAAGCTTCGCCACCAATGGCGTATTTTCCTGAAACAGGGGGTACTAAAATTCCTTTCCAACGTACTGAGAACGAATCAGTTTTTATATCGTTGTATGGAGCATTTGCCCACCATACAAAATCAATATTTTTATCTATACGTCGGTGTTTTACTTCGCCTTTAAATTTGTTCTTCGTAAAATACTCTCCGTTCAATCCATTTTTATTTAACGACGAATCTGTGTAAAAATATTTTGGGGAAATGGCTGTCATACAAGGTAATTCATTAGCAAGTCGGCAGCCCTGAGCGTATTTTACGTTTGCATTCGGCAACTTTTCAATAATTCCTTTTAACGGTGTGATTTCGTTTGACGGATAACCATTGTAGTTCCCCAACAGAATTTCACGATTGTCGGCATTCGGTCCGATAACAGCGACACGTTTTA
>Ga0302215_10003420_pt1 | contig 10652 bp, 8 predicted proteins | sample II_Fen_N3_1_FD_194580 | JGI IMG/M metagenome (GOLD analysis project Ga0302215, IMG submission 194580) | Peat permafrost microbial communities from Stordalen Mire near Abisko, Sweden - II_Fen_N3_1 | ecosystem: Environmental > Terrestrial > Soil > Wetlands > Permafrost | place: Sweden: Abisko... | reverse complement strand
ATGGAGGCTTTGATACCCGCCGCATCGCCGTCGTAAATTACGGTTACGTTATCGGTAAAACGGTGAATCAGTCGAATTTGTCCCGGCGTAAGCGAAGTTCCGGACGAAGCCACCACGTTTTCGATGCCGCTCTGGTGCATGGAGATTACGTCGGTGTAACCTTCCACCAAAAAGCAGCGTTCCTGTTTGACAATGGCTTGTTTGGCAAAGTAAATGCCGTAAAGCTCGTTGCTCTTGTGGTAAATTTCCGATTCGGGTGAGTTGACGTACTTGGCCATCTTGTCGTCCTTTTTGAGGATACGACCACCAAACGCCACCACTTTGCCCTAGAGCGAATGAACGGGGAACATCACTCGACCACGGAAACGGTCGGCGAGGTAATTATTATCTCCTTCGAGGGTAAGGCCTGTTTTAATCAGGTATTCTTTGTTGTACCCGGCTTTGATAGCGGCTTGGGTAAACGCGTCGCGCTGTTCCAGGCTATAGCCGAGTTGGAATTTCTGTATAATATCGTCGCGGAAACCACGTTCGCGGAAATAGCTGAGTCCAATGGCTTTGCCGTCGAGGTTATTGTGAAGTGTGTGTGTAAAATGTTTTTGGGCAAACTCGTTGACGAGGAACATGGATTCGCGGTCGTTGCGAACGGCCATCTCTTCGGGCGAGAGCTCTCGCTCCTGTACCTCGATGTGGTACTTGCGAGCCAGGTATTTGAGCGCATCGTAGTACGAAATCTGCTCGTGCTCCATGATAAAGTGCACCGAGTTACCACCCTTGCCACAACCAAAACATTTAAAAATACCCTTGGCCGGCGATACGATAAACGAAGGCGTTTTCTCGCCGTGGAACGGACACAAGCCCAGCAAGTTCACCCCGCGTTTCTTCAGGGTAACGAAATCGCCCACCACATCTTGTATCTGTGCGGCTTCGGTTATTCGGTCTACGGTGGGTTGGTCAATCATTTATTATCGGGATTTATAGAGACAAGGTATGCCTTGTCTCTACATGAAAATTGGAATACAAAACTACTTATTTTATTCAACAAAACGGTAACGAGCGGGATTAAAAAAATCCGACTGAACTTCTTCGCAAAGAAATTCAGCCGGCTGCATTTAGTAAAAAACAGATTGTCGGAATTGTACTATTGTTTCACCAACCTGACAGTTGATTTTTGCCCATTGGTAGCAATAGTTGTAAACAGATAAATTCCTTTCGAAACAGCATGTACATCGATTTGGTTAGTTAAGGGTAATGTGTTTTGAGCGATAAGTTGCCCTTGCAGATTGGTAATTGTGTACGAACTAACAGCCATGTCCGATTGCAGGGTTACAACATCACGGCATGGATTGGGGAAGACGTTAAGCTTATTGGGCGACTGAGATATTGCTACGCCTGTAGTTACGCCTCCTCCGTATCGGTAAATGCCCGACATGCCAAACAAATAGATACTGCTGCCGTTGGTTATCATCCCCGAAATACTATTCAGCAATTTAGTAGCATTAATTTTAGTAAAAGTCAAACCTCCATCAACGCTTTTATAGGTTGTACCCAGAATGTCTGCTGCAATAATATCATTTCCGTAGAAATACATAATGTTGGTATTTGCCGGGATGGTGGCATTTACAAGTTGAAAGGTCAGTCCATTATCGGTTGATTTTAGAATAAACGATGTTGGGGTTGAATAAAAATAGGCCAATATTGTTCCATCAGTAGCTTTGGACAATCTCGGTGTATTGCCACCACCCATAATTCCGGCTGGCACTGTTGACTTGTTCCATGTGAGACCATCCGAGCTATATCCAATAACAGTATTATTTTGCAACGCCACCATATTTCCATTGTTTGCCGTAACATAGGCAATTCCATATATTCCACCCGTTGTTTGAGTCCAGCTTACACCTTTATCGGTGGACAACCAGTTATATCCGGCATCACCTACATACCAATTCCCACTGGGCAACCTTAAAACCGGAAAGCTTAATGACCGTGCCGTACTGCTTAGTATGCTTGTTGTAGCACCAAAATCGGTCGATTTTCGAAATGCCATGTCGGCACTAACGTAATACAACACATCCCCATCCCAAAAGGTGGTTACAGATGCTACCGGAGCAGTTGGAAAACTGTAACCCACTTTTAGTTGTTCGTAGGTTTGCCAGGTAGCCCCATAATCGTGCGAGCTTACCAAATAGGCTTTACCACTTATGTCGGACATGTACGAGATCAGATTTTTCCCGTCGTCGGAAACAGCGAGACTTTGATAGGTTTCGTAATTGCTCTTGGGCACATTCAGGGCGGTCCATTGCGCATTTGCCCCGGCAATGAATCCCATAAAAATCAATAAAACAAAGTATAGTTTTCGCATAAAACTGTGATTAAAAAATTCAACCTCTTATAACTTTACAACAGCACCCAGCTGAACAACTTCAAACCCATAGCCAATTTGAAGGTAGGCGCCCAGATTTTTAGTGAACATATAATCGCCACCTACATAAAATCCTAATAAAGGTTTGAACCCTACATTTGTATTTTCCAGGACTACTCCATTTGGATCATTTGTATTTGTGTTTATTACATCGGCATAATTATAAATTGGTAAATACAATAGCGCCTGAACATAAGGATCAATGCCAAAAATTGGAGCAATTGGACGGTATTTACAACCAAAATTAAAGTTGACAAAATTTATATCCGCTTTTACATTCATATTGAATTTAGTAGTATTACTTTGAAAATTCACCATCTCTAATTCAATAAACGGTTCAATTTTATTCCATCGGGCCGAAGCTGCAAACATGAGTGGCATCGAACTAAGCTTAAAATCATAGGGCATACCGTAAATATTAAATCCATTTGCACCGGTATATGCACCATCATCAACCCTGGATAGACCCACAAAACCAGCTCCGGTACCTACCGAAAGGCTGAATTTTTTATAGTCTGATTGAGCGTTTGCTCTGCTAAAAATAGATTGAGCATGTACAGAAATAAAAATAAACAGAGCGGAAATTGCTACTAATAATTTTGTCGATTTCATAATTTATATTTTTTAAATGATTAATTTCTATGGTAAATTTGATTCATTCAAATCAATCTTAATTCATACAATGAGCCAGCATCCTACTCAGTTACAATAAGTCTTTGCGACTGGTTTTTTTGACCGTTGGAACTAACAACCCGAATAAGATAAGCTCCCACAGTTAAACCCGGATTCACATCGGTTTTTGAATTACTTATTTTCTGTAAATAAAGCCTCTGACCCATTAAATTGTAAATCTCCAGGTTCGAATTCTGTGGGCCATCTTTCACATCGATGGTGAAATTACCCTTACACGGATCGGGATAAACCGAAATCCCTGAAGGTTGTGCAATTTCGCTCAACGCAGTTACAGCAGTGCAAAGCCCTGTTACCTGAACAGGAACATGGCTTTCAGCATTCGTTGCATTTCCAAGTTCACCAAAAACATTAGTTCCACAGGCCCATAAAGTGCCGTCATTTTTCAAGGCCAATGAATGTCTGTATCCCGCTGAGATAGCAGTGATTCCTGTAAGTGAATTCATTTTCACAAAAACATTGCTGGCAACTGTAGTTCCATTGCCAAAGGGACCGGAAACATTATCACCACTAGCCCACACTGTTCCATCTTTTTTCAGTACAAGTGTGTGTTTCTCACCTCCGGCAATGGCAATGATATCTGTAAGATTACTTACCTGTGAAGCAAGTGGGTTCCTCTGTGTATTAGTCCCGTTACCCAATTGCCCAAAGCTATTGTAACCCCAGACCCAAAGTGTCCCATCGTTTTTTAATGCAAGAGAATTCTCATATCCACAAGCAATAGCAGTAATTCCTGAGAGTCCGGTTACCTGCACAGGAACATAGCTACTGCTATAAGCTCCATTTCCAAGTTGACCTGAACTATTTAACCCAAAAGCCCATACAGTTCCGTCACTCTTTAAAGCAAGCGAATGTTCATATCCTCCTGCAACAGCTATAATTCCTGTCAATCCGGTTACCTTTACAGGGATATTGCTGTCAGAACTGGTTCCATTACCCAACTCACCATCCGTATTAAATCCCCAGGCCCACACAGTACCGTCATTCTTCAATGCCAGTGTATGGCTATATCCGGCAGCAACGGCCTTAATATCAGAAACTCCGCTCACCACAACCGGAAGCAAACTCTTTTTATTAGAACCATTACCCAGTTGTCCATTAAAATTATTGCCCCATGTCCAAACAGAACCATCTGTTTTCAAGGCAATGGCATGAGATTGTCCGGCAGCAACAGACACAACACTACTGAGTGAACTGACGGGTGTAGGGACATTGCTGTCGGTAGAGGTTCCGTTTCCAAGTTGACCACTGCCATTGCTTCCCCAAGCCATCACTGACCCATCGCCACAAATTGAGAATGAGTTATACTCTCTGGCTGCAATGGTTTGTGCATTAGAGGATAGACTTAATGTCATATATATTGATAAAAATACTAAATTTAAATTTTTCATTTTGAATATGTTTGGTTGTTTTGATTACTCAGCAATTACCAGTTTAATTCCTTTTCCAGAATTGTTATTTGCTGTTTTTACAAAATAAATTCCTGACTTTAAGCTCAAATCCATAGTAATAGCTGAAGAGTTTACTATTTGTGAGTAAACTTTTACCCCCATTAAATTGTAAATTTCCACGTTCGAATTCTGTGGGCAATCTTTCATCTCGATGGTGAAATTACCTTTGCTTGGATTGGGATAAATTTTGGTGTTTTGTTCTGCTTCTGACTCTTGAATCTGAGTAGTAATCGGAGCTGCTGAGCAGGAGTTTATAGCATATAGCTTATTGGAGGTTGTCGAACCAATTGTATAAATAAACTTTCCCTGAAATTTTTCAATATCTTGAATTTGTGCATTTACACCGGCATTAATATCAATGAATGCAAGAAAGCCTGATGAAGCATCACCACCCGATAATGCCCAACCGGCATGAACTGCTATTCCGATTTTATAATCTGAACCGGCATAATAAACCCTATCGCCACAGGTGTACAAATAACTTGCTGCTGCAAAAGCCCAGGCAGAGCCAGTCATAAGTTCTTGCACCAACTTTGTGCCTACTACTGTACCATCGGTTGAAAATATTGATACTGCACCTGCATAACCGTTTATGCCAAAGAAATAAGCCATATTATCTGCAAAAAGAAACTTGAAATTTGCATTGGAGAGGGGAATTGCATTACCTACATTCGACCTTATTTCAGCAAAATTAATTGTGCCCGTAGTTGCTGAAATATCGCCTGCATAAATTCTACGATTTGCAATATTATTCGGGCCAGTCAGATTAATTTGTATAAACAGTTTGTTATTTTGAATTCCCAGGACTTGATCTACGTGGTTAATTCGATCGCCTTCCTGAGTATCGGGGATATAAACACTACTAACAACATTCGTAACTAAATTCTTTCGCGTAAAAGTGCTCCCATTGGCATACGCATATAGATTACCATTAATTACCTTAGCAGGAAAAAAATTTTGTCCTAATAGCAGCCTTGTCGTATCTGTAGCAAAAGCATATAGCACTGCATAGCTAGACGCTCCGCTTTTAAGATATCCACTCAGATACAACTTCTGATTATCAATATAATTATTGCTTAAATTGGTCTTTGTAATGGTTTTCACAACAGAGGTACCTGCTTTTGTGAAATTGGTTTTATACAATACTGTTTGGTAAGGAGTTAATGAAGTCGCGGAAAAATACAAATCAGTTCCTATCATACCGGCAATATTCACATTGGTTCCATATTTATTAGTGAATATAGTGTCTGTACCTTGCGTTGTTCCATCAGTTACGAAAACAGCACTTCCGCCAGTATACTGACTGTAGGCAACAAAAAGCGCTTTGTTATTATACGTAAACCACTGTTTTCCGTAAGTTCCATTTTGGCTCAACACAACATCGTACTGAGTGCCAATACTTTTTACTTCGGTTAAAGCATTGTTTTTTAGCCAATAAAGACTTGATTGTGTTGCATTTTTTTTCATACAAAAATACACACCACTATCAGCAGGCATAATTGCATTTAGCTGAATTGTTTCAGCATTCGGAGCAGTAAAAAAAGTGTATCCTTGAGCTTGCACTACATATTGTGAACCGAAGGAAATACAAAGAATAAGAAGTAGTTTTTTTATCATGTTGTTTATTATTATTTGACAATCTAAACACAATTAGCAATCTGCCTCAAATTCATATTTGAAACGATTACAAATTAATAATAATAAACCAGAACATGAAATACGTAGAAATACGTATTTTTAAATCAGCTTGTTGGATTTGGCTTTTTGGATGGCTTCGAGCTTATTGCAGACCTGCAATTTACTGTAGATATTTTCGATATGTTTACGAACTGTCCCTGACGAGATATTCAGGTTATCGGCAATCTGTTCGTAGGTTATACCCGTACTAAGTTGTACCAACACCTCGGTTTCACGGGTTGTGAGAGTTATATCAGTAACTTCGATTACATGTTGGAAATCGAGCGGTTCGCGAAACATGCGGAGTGTTTTCAGTGCAATGGAAGGAGTCATGGAAGCACCGCCGTTGAGTGTTTCAGTAATGCTTCGGTATAAATCGACGGGCGAAATGTCTTTGAGTAAATAACCATCGGCACCCGCTTTAATGGCTTTAAAAATATTCTCATCGTTGTCGAAAACAGTCAGCATAACAATTTTAATGTGCGGATATTTAGTTTTCACATACGCAGTGGCTTCAATACCATTCATTTTTGGCATTTCAATGTCCATTAAAATCAAATCGACATTATGATTTTGGGCAAGTTGATCGAGCAAGATAAGACCATGATCTGCCTTAAACTTACAATCGATGTCATCAAAAAACGACAATTTCTCTGCAACTGTCTGCTGCATCAACCGGTTATCGTCAACTAAAGCAATTCGTATCATAAGCCAACTCTTTTAATTAGAACAGTTTTTCTTTATCAATGTTTATTGTAATCTGCGTACCTTCAGACGGTTTCGATTCAAGTGAGAAATTTCCGCCAATATCTTCAATTCGTTTCTCCATGTTGTTTAGCCCATTCCCCTTCGATATGGATTCAACATCAAAGCCCTTTCCGTTGTCTCCCGCTTTAATTTCGATAAAATTATCACGACTGAAAATTTCGATGTTGATGGCAGTTGCATCGGCATATTTCAGAGCATTATTTACAACTTCTTGAATGGTTCGGAAGATATTCAGTCCCACAAAAGCCGTCAGTTGCAACCCAGCAAGCTGTTCATCAATCCGAAAATCAATTTTCAGGTCGGGTTTTGCATGTTTGGCTTTCTCTATGGCGTTATAAATACGGACACGCAGGTCATCAAACCTGATATTGTTGGAATTTACGGCCCAAATGGTATCGCGAAGTTCAGAGATTGTTTCACCGGCAAATTGCCCAATTTTATCGAGTTGACCACTAACCTTCTCATCATCTTTTAACCTGTATTTCAGGTTGTTTATTGAAGATATAATATACGTAAGTTGCGAACCAATATTATCGTGCAAATCGCGCGAAATAGTCAGGCGTTGTTCCTGTAACTTGTTCTGAGTTTCAATTTCCGAAATAGCCGATTTGAGTTTAAACTCCTCTTCTTGTTGGCGGTTTCGAAGCTTTTGTTGACGATAGATCAAGAACCCAATCAAACCAATCAGCAAAGCCAACACCGAAATACCGAACAACAGTATATTTTTCTGTCGAGTCTCAGCCTCTTTTTGTATTAGAAGTTTCTCTTTCTTTTCGGATTGATATTTTGTTTCAAGCTCTGCGGTTTGCTTGAGAACGGAATTTTCAAGTAACTCCCGATCTAGTTTCACAATTTTGTCTACATACAGGCTCATGCTATCAAATTGATTCAATTTACCATAAACCTCAATCAACGACTTATAATCTATCTGCAATTTTTCTTTCAAATCCTCTTTGTAAAAAATCTTCTCAACAGCCAACAATATGCTTTTTGCTTCTTCATATTTTTGGGCTACAATAAGCTCTTTGGCAACATTCAAATCGTAGTTTGCTTTATCCAGATCTGAATGCAACTGATCACGGACTTGCTTGGATTTAGAATATAGAGCCAACGCATCTTTTGATTTTTTTTGTTCAGATTTGATGGAACCAATGTTGTTATACCCACTGGCCATTCCCTTTTTATCTCCCACCAACGTGCAATTCTTCAGGCTCTTTTGGTATTGCTTCAGAGCATTTACCGTGTCATTCATTTGTAAATACACATTTCCTAAATTCAGACACGACACACACAATCCTTCAGATAAGCTATTTTCTTCCTGATATTTGATAACATCCGAAATATATTTCAATGCCTTTGGATAGCTTTTAACTTTCAAAAGAATGAGACCAATATTTCCTTTAATTGTATTGATATTTTTATCGTCCTGTATGCTTTCAAAATACTGCAAAGATTCTAAGAATTTGGACATTGCCAATTTATAATCTCCATTCTTCTCATAAATATTGGCTAAGTTGTTATTTATTTTAGCCAATCCTTTATAATCTTTCCTGGCTTTTCTGATTTTATAAGCTGCAAAATAATTGTCTTTAGAGCTCTCAAAATCTCCTTTTCTGAAATATACAGCACCTATATCACTATACACCTGAGCAATCAGCGTGGAATCACCCATTCTCTTTGATTCTTGAATGGCTTTTGCTCCATAAAACAAAGCAGAATCGATAGAAACGGTAGAATAATACCAGGTCAAATCGGAATAAATAGATGCTTTTTTTGTCACATCCGGATTGTTATGTAAATCACTTTTCAAAGTAGTAATTAACGTAACAACATCTTGAGCCTGACTGCAAAAAGTTAATGTAACAAGAATTATCAGCAAATAGTATTTTCTCATTATCTTACAGTATAAATTGAGTTCATTTTTACAACACAATTGCTTTTAAGAATGTTTAAACTCAATATGAAGAATATCAACATCAACACACCTCATTCACTTGGCCCGAAAATTGGAGTGCTCAGCCTCTTTCCTTCTAATTTCTTCCGAAAAAAGCGTATCTTTGCGCATTATTGATCGGTCGATAAACGATTTTTTTGATTTATGTTAAAGCAACAATTACAACAAAAGTTACAACAAAAACTATCGCCTGCGCAAATTCAGGTTATCAAAATGCTCGAAGTGCCTACCTTGGAGTTGGAAGAGCGCATCCGTCAGGAATTGGAGGAAAATCCGGCGTTGGAAGAGGGAGCTGAAGCCGACAAAGAGTCGGAAGAAATGGATGATTTGAGCATTGATGACGGCGGCAATAACGACGACTTCGACCCCGTAGAATATATGGCCGACGACGATATTCCCGACTACAAACTGAAAGCCAACAATACGTCGAAGGACGATAAATACGAGGATATTCCGTTTTCGGTGGGCATGACTTTTCATGAATTTCTATTAGATCAAATAGGGCTATTGCAACTTTCCGAACACGAGCGACTGCTGATTGAATATGTTATTGGCAACATCGACGACGAGGGTTACCTGCGCCGCACCCCCGAAGCAATGGTGGACGATATTGTGTTTCAGGCCGGCATACAAACCACCGACGACGAAATATACCGCATCATTCATCTGGTACGGCAATTAGACCCCGCAGGAGTGTGTGCATCCAACTTGCAGGAATGCCTGTTGCTACAGCTCGAACGCAAAGAAATGTGCGCTTCGGTAAAACTGGCTAAGCAACTTATAAAAGAATATTTCGACGAATTTTCGAAAAAGCATTACGACAAAATTCAACGCGGGTTGGATATGGATGACGCCATGCTGAAAAAAGTGATGAACGAAATCATTCACCTGAACCCAAAACCCGGAAATGCCTGGGGTGGTAATATCCTGGAGAAATCTATGGGAACCATCGTACCTGATTTTATTCTGGAAAACGATGAAAACCAGCTAAGCGTTTCGCTCAATAACAGCAACATTCCCGAACTGCGCGTGAGTAGCACCTACAACGACATGTTTCAGGATTACGCCGGAAACAAACAAAACCAGAGCCGCGAAATGAAAGATGCGGTGATGTTCGTTAAACAAAAGATCGATTCTGCGCGTTGGTTTATCGATGCGATCAAACAACGGCAGCAAACCCTGCTGACCACTATGATGGCGATAGTCGATTTTCAACGCGAATTCTTTATAGAAGGCGACGACACCTATCTGAAACCAATGATTCTGAAAGACATTGCCGACCGAACAGGATACGATATTTCAACCATTTCGCGTGTAAGTAACAGCAAATATATCCAAACTGAATTCGGAATATTTCCGGTGAAATACTTTTTCTCGGAATCGATGACAAACGACTCGGGCGAAGAAGTTTCGACGCGCGAAATCAAGAAAATCTTGCAGGATTGCATCGGTAACGAGGATAAACACAAACCCTGGAACGACGATGCCTTGGCCGAAGTACTAAAAACAAAAGGTTACATCATTGCCCGCCGAACCGTGGCTAAATACCGCGAGCAGCTGAATATTCCGGTGGCACGTATGCGAAAAGAGATTTAAAATAGTCGGTAGTTTATAGTTAGTAGTAAATAAAAGAAACTGAATTGATGAAAAAGTTCCACGAAATAATTTCCCTGATTTTTCAACCCTTGTTGAT
>Ga0302215_10003418_pt1 | contig 10659 bp, 7 predicted proteins | sample II_Fen_N3_1_FD_194580 | JGI IMG/M metagenome (GOLD analysis project Ga0302215, IMG submission 194580) | Peat permafrost microbial communities from Stordalen Mire near Abisko, Sweden - II_Fen_N3_1 | ecosystem: Environmental > Terrestrial > Soil > Wetlands > Permafrost | place: Sweden: Abisko... | reverse complement strand
GTTTGTCACCACTTGCCGGAGCAAATTGTTCAATTTTCGGACCGGCGTTGAAAGCCACATTGTCCTTGTACGCCGAAACCAGTTTGTTTGGATTTTCTTCCGATGTTTTGCGAATCATTTTGAACAAAGTAAGTTCTTTTTCTTCGCCATCAATAATAAATTGTCCGTTGAAAATTTTGTGCCGGCAGTGTTCCGAGTTTACCTGAGAGAATCCGAAAACTTCGCTGTCGGTTAGCTTCCGACCAACTTTTTCGCTGATTCCGTTCAGGTAATCAATTTCGTCCGGACTTAATGCCAACCCTTCCAGTGCACTGTAGGCTGCAATATCATCAATCTCCAGAATTGGTTCCGGTTGTTTGTTTACCGTAAAAATTTCCTGATTCAATCCAGTATAAATGCGTTCCAACATAGGGTCGTACTCCAGACCGCCTTTAGCCGAAGGAGTCTGAGGCACCACTGTAAACTCTTCTATACGAATAATGCCGGAAATTCCCATGTTTTGGGTGATTTCAACGGCATTCGTACTCCAGGGGGTTATCATTTCGCGGCGCGGACCGACGTAATTTCCTTCGACAGTGTTGGCTTCGAGCAATTTGGCTTCGCTAAAGAGCCATTCCAGCTTTCGGACACTGTCTGCTTCGAGCGGTTCTGCCGTTTGAACAGCATAAACGTGTTGGGAATTCGTTCGAAAAAATTGTATCATAATATTTTTAGAAGTTTTAGAAGTTACAGAACCAAAGGATGTTAGGACTCGTATCCGTCTGTTTTCCGTATTTCTTATTTTCGTGCAAAGATAGTCAAATTTTATGGTACGGGAAATAATAAAAAGTATTAAAACAACAACTTCTAATAACAAAACTCCTGTAAATTCAGGATTGTCATTTACAGGAGTTTAAATTATATGGATACATGTTGATATCTGGAGTTTAATCAATGTATAGTTCTTCTTTTAAGACTTATCTTTATTTCTGATAAACCCGAACATAATCCACATACATGGTTGCCGGGAAAACGGTAGTGTTGTCGGGCTTTCCGGGCCAACTGCCACCGACCGCCAGATTCAGAATAATATAAAACGGATGCTGAAACTCATCACTGTTTTGTTTTTTCGCGTTTATTTTTCCTTCAAAATACTTTTTCCCATCCAAAAACAATTTGATTTTGTTTTTGTCCCATTCAACAGCATAGACATGAAACTGTTGAACATCGCATGCTTTTTTACCTTCGAAACTTACAAGTCCGTTATCGTCCCAATGCATGGTGCTGTGGATAATGGATTCGTTGTTTACATGTTCCAGAATGTCAATTTCACCACATTTCGGACTTCCGACATCGGCAATATTCTGACCCAACAGCCAAAAGGCAGGCCAGATTCCCTGTCCGGTCGGGGCTTTTATGCGTGCTTCAATTTTTCCATAGGTAAAACTGAATTTAGTGTCGCTTGATAGTCTGGCAGAAGTATAATTTGTTGAATCGGTAGTGTTTTTTCGGGCTGTAATGTGCAGATATCCGTTTTCAACATTTGTGTTTTCAAGTTGCCGGAAAGTATACTGTTGAAGTTCACTGTTTCTGATATTTCCATACTCATGTATCCATTTCGTGGAATCCGGCAAACCGGTATAATTGAATTCATCCGACCAGATTAATTTCCACGATTGAGCATTTGAGTACAATGCAAAGAAGGTGAGAAGTATAATCAGGAAACTTTTCATTTGAACATGCATTTTATAAATCCAGTAATGTTTCAAGATAATGTTTTTCAATGCCGTAAAGTTTTTTAATAGCCGTGATATTGTCTAAAATGGGTTGTTTGTCCGGATTTGTGGTTTGTGTTTTCCGGCCCACAATCATGACATTCTTTGGTGTATGTTCCAGAGAAATAAACTCAAAAACATTGGTTTTATACCCGTGAGCTTCAAGAATCATGGCGCGAATTGTGTCCGTAATGATTTCGGCCTGACGTTCCTTCAGGATACCGAAACGGGTAATATTGCCAAGCTCGTTGGTCACATTCATGGCTTTGCGGATTTGCTTGTGGCAACATGGAGCGCAAACGATCAAAGCGGCATCCGATTTTATTCCACGATAAATGGCATCGTCGGAGGCCGTATCGCAGGCATGCAGGGCAATTAAGATATCGATGTGCTCTAAATCCGTCTTTTCAATAGTTCCTTTAACGAAATTCAGTTTCTCGAAACCGGCTTTCGCGGCAATGGTATTGCAGGTATTTACCAAATCTTCCCGAAACTCCACACCGGTCATCTTTACGTTTAGTTTCAGGTTGTTGGACAAATAATCGTACAAAGCAAACGTCAGATATCCCTTTCCGGAGCCCATATCTACGATATGATAATTATCCTTTTGTGATAATTCAGTCAGGTTTGGAGCCAGCAGTTCAATATACTGATTGATTTGTTTGTACTTGTCGCTCATTTCGCGGCGGATTTCCCAGTTGGCATTGGTAATGCCCAGTTCGCGGAGATAGATATTTTCGAAAGGATTTATCAACCGTTCTTTGGGTTTATCGTGGGTGAAAGTAAGCGGAATTTGAGCATTTGAAACTGAAGTCTTCAACTTTACTTTGCCATTAGGCAGCATATTCAGACTTATATTCTCCCTCGTAGAAAGCATTTCGGCATTCGTAAATTCATTTTCAAATGCTCCGGCAATAATTTGAATACCTTCAGTTATCTCGAAGTTCTTCGTAATATCCTTGGTGTTATGCCGGTACACAAAATTCAGGCAATACCCTTTCTTGAGTTCCACAGCGGTGATAATGATCTTTTTCAGATCAGATTCCTTGTTCTTTTTGCCCGAAAGCGTCAGCTTTATCAGCTCTTTGTTATCGACTGAACTATGAAGTTTATCTATGAAAAGATTCGTTTGGGTAGTAGTCATCTTTTTTTATGCAAAGGTACATTTTTTTTGCTCTTTATAAAAAGGACAAAAAAGAGAGCCTCACAAGGTATTGCAAGACTCTCCGTATAAATCAACGAAATTACAGAATCTGAGCGGCGTGCTCTTTGGTGTTTACTTCTTTCGGTAAAATAACGCGGGTAATGGTGCCTGTTTCGTCAATAAGAAACGTGGTACGTAACATACCCATATATTTTTTTCCGTACAACGATTTTTCGCCCCAGGTGCCAAATGTTTCCGAAAGTTTTTTGTCGGTATCGGCAATCAGATTAAAAGGCAAGTTTTGTTTTGCAATGAATTTTTGATGCGATGAACCGCTGTCGGTACTCACGCCAAGCACTTCGTAACCGGCTTTGCGTAAATCGCTGTAGTTATCACGCAGACTGCAGGCTTCAGCCGTGCAACCCGGTGTGTTATCTTTCGGATAAAAATATAAAACCAGTTTTCTGCCGGCGAAATCCGCCAGTTTAATTTCTTTGCCGTCCTGATCTACTCCCAATAAGGCGGGAGCTTTGTCGCCTACTTGTAATGCCATAAGATTAGTTCTTTAAATTTTTATATGCTTAGTTGTTTATTCGTTCAGTTGTTAATCAGTAACTAAAACACAAAATCAACAAAAGAGTTTATTCTTATTTCGAAATTCACTAAAACTACTGACTATTAACTATAAATTACCGACTATAAAACCTTCCCTGCCAGGTGTTTCTTTCCGTTAATCGTTTTACTATTTTAGCAGTGAATTCAAAGTTTTTCAAACCCCAAGTTGGAGCAATGAGCAGTTCTTTAGGCGATTGCGAAACAAAGCGTTCGACCGCTATGTCGGGATTCAGAACTTCCAGAAAATCAATAGCTAACTCGATATATTCTTCGGCGGAATACAGTTGAAATCCCTCCGGGTTTTCAGCAAACTGTTGAGCCATTTTAGTACCACGAACCAGTTGTAACTGGTGGATTTTCAGCATATCAAGTGGAAGTGCAGATAAGTTGGAAGCATGCGACAGTATGGTTTCCAGACTCTCATTTGGCAAGCCGAGAATGATATGTGCCCCGGTGCGAATGCCGCGAGCCGCAGTTTTGATAATCGCCTGTTCGGCAACGGCATACGTATGTCCGCGGTTGATAAACAGCAGCGTTTCATCGCGGGTCGATTCCACGCCGTATTCAATCATCACGTACTTGTTGGTCGATAGTTCCGCAAAGTAATCCATCAATTCATCGCTGACGCAATCCGGGCGGGTACCGACCACAATCCCTGCCACATTCGGGTAGGAGAGGGCTTCCTCGTAAAGGGCTATAAGATTATCGAGCGAATCGTAGGTGTTGGTGTACGACTGAAAATAGGCCAGATAGAGTTGTGCTTTGTATTTGTGATTAAAAAACGCGATACCTTTTTCCACCTGTTGGCTGACCGTTTTCGCCGATTGGCAATATTCGGGGCTGAACGTCTGATTGTTGCAATACGTGCAGCCACCGGTTCCTTTGCTTCCATCGCGATTTGGGCAGGTAAAGCCGGCATTAATGGATATTTTTTGAACGCGTTCCGCGAATTCGGATTTGAGAACCTGATTATAGTTGAGATAACGGTTTTTCATTTGTAAAAATTAGAATGAACAAAGATACACATTCCGGTAATGAAATAAAAACTTAATGAATTTTTTCTATCGTATTGTTATGTGAAGAGATTTTCTTAATTTTGTAAAGAAATGTAGCTTGGGAAATTATTTCAACAGATAATCAGGTATGTATTGGTCCAATTATCATAGTCATTGCGTGTTTTGCGACGGGCATAGTCCGATGGAGGACTTTGTGCGGTATGCTCTGGCACATGGTGTGAAGAAGTACGGCTTCTCGTCGCACGGACCACTTCCGTTTAGTACGCGCTGGAATATGGAGGAGGAGAATTTTCCGTTTTACGAATCGGAATTCAAGCGACTGAAAGAAAAGTACCGGGATGATATTGAGTTATTTTTCGGGTTGGAAGTTGATTTTATTCCTGATTGTACCGATGCGGGAAGTGCTTTTTATCAAAACCATGCGTTTGATTTTCTGATTGGTTCCATTCATTACATGGATAAATTGAAGGATGGAAGCTACCTGAGTGTTGACGGGAATTTTTATGATTTTGAAAAAGGCCTGAAAGAGCATTTTGATGGAGATATCAGAGCCGTTGTAAAAAGGTATTACGAGGTTTCTTCCGATATGATTGCGAAAGGTGGCTTTGAGGTGGTCGGACATTTTGATAAAATTATGCATCATTTGCTGCATTACGGGGAATTTGATATTACTACAAACGAATACCGGAATCGGGTGGGAGAGAACCTGGAACTTATCCGGAATAAGGGTATGATTTTGGAAATTAATACCAAGGCATTTCTTGAAAAAGGAGTTACGTACCCGCACGAGCAATTTTATCCGCTGATTCATGAACTTCAGATTCCGGTTACGGTCAATTCGGATTGTCATTATCCCGAAAAAATGACTGATGGATTTGCACAAACCTACAAAGCGTTGAAAAATGCCGGATTCAAAACTCTGCATCAACTGTCGGAAGGCGGTTGGCAAGCAGTGGAGTTTACTGAAAAAGGGTTGGTGGAATAATGATAAGAGCTATGAGAGAAGTTTCCCGAACAACAAACTAACTAAAATAAAAGATATGAGAAAATTACTGTTTATGATTGCATTAACCCTGTCGGCACTGATTCTGCCGGGTGTAAATGGCCGGCTTTGTGCCCAGGATTTTGAACCGATTGCCCGTAAGGGAAAAGTGGAAGATATCAAAATCCAGCTGGATAAAGGCGCCGACCCAAACATCAAGTGGGACAAACAAACTTTACTGGCTCATTCGTTGGGCAATAAAACCCATGAACTAACCATCCTGTTGGTTAATGCAAAGGGAATTAAAATAAACGAATGGAACATCTTACCTCAACCGGAAGTATCGTGGAAGTACACAGCGCTTATGAAAGCCGTGGAATATCCCGAAATGGTAAAACAGCTTCTCGATAAGGGTGCCCTGATTGATTTACAGGACGAATTGCTCCATTGGGACGGAATGCCTGACGTAAACGGCGGAAACACGCCGCTTATGCTTTCGGTTGCCGAACACACCGAATCTGCCAAAATACTGATTGACAGAGGTGCAAAAATTGACATGCAGAACCGGGGCGGATATACTGCTTTAATGAAAGCGGTTGGAAATACTGAAATTGCAAAGATTCTGATTGACAAAGGGGCAAGCCTTGATATTCAAACCAAGGATGGTGAAACCGCTTTAATGCTTGCCGCGGGAAAATATACCGACGTTGTAAAGCTGCTTTTGGATAAGGGTGCAAATATAGTTTTAAGACAATCAACTTACAAAGTGTCTCCCAATGCATTGGATTATGCGGCCCGATTTGGCAATATTGAAGCGGCAAAATTAATTCTGGCCAGTGCTGTAAGCCTTGGAGTTAAAGACGAAGTGCTATATAGTGCCTTACACTGGGCCGTCATCTCCGATCAGGTAGCAATGGCTAAATATCTGCTCGATGAAGGTGCCAAAATTGAAGGAAACGATGACCTCGGCGGATATACCCCGCTTATGGAGACTTCGCTGTCCGATATGGTGCAGTTGCTTGTTAAACGGGGTGCCAACGTGAATGCAAAAAATAAATTCAGTTATACGCCTTTGCATAAAGCCGTTTTCAGCTTTATTGAAGGCAAGCGGAAAGAAAATGACTGTGAAAAGATAATCAATTTGCTTTTGGAGAAAGGTGCCAACGTAGATGCTCAGGATGGAAATGGTAATACTCCGTTGATGGCTGCCGTTCAGAAAATAAATGCCGCAAAAATACTCGTGGCTAAAGGTGCAAACGTAAATATTCAAAACACAAACGGCGAAACCGCCTTGATGTACGCGGTGAAAGGCGGACTTATAAAAGTGGTATTGATGATGCCGGTAGTTGGCGGTTCCCTGGAATCAACCAAATTACTGGTAAGCAAAGGTGCCGATATAAATTTACAGGATAAATGGGGAAAAACTGCACTTATGCATGCCGCTGGGGCTGTGAATGCTCAGGGAAACAGCTACGGTTCGTACACCGATATACTACAGTTTTTGCTTGAAAGTGGAGCTAAACTTGAAATACAGGATAAAGAAGGTCATACCGCTTTGTATTGGGCTCAACGGTATGGTAGGGTAAGATCATCCGATATATTGCTGGCTAAAGGTGCAAATCCCGCACAAAAATATGACAAGGCTGCGGATAAATCCAATATCAAAGCAGGTATTGTAGGCACCTGGACGAATAGTTTTAAGCAACAGGATCCGTATAATACGGTTAAGAAGACTTTTATTACCTGCACAAACAAAGTAGTTTTTAATGCCGATTGGACTTATAGCAAAGTGCTTATTGCCAATGGTACCGTAATTCCCGATGGTGGCGGTTATAATACCTACGAGTTACGGGATGGAAAGATATGGCTGTTTAATAAGCTGGGAACTAACGCCGTATTTGAATTCAGGTTCGAAGAAAAAATACTGATTCTCAACGGAGAGAAATATACCCGATTCGTGAAGAAATAGAAACAACATAAATATTCTTCCTTAATCTGAATGTTTATCCATTTTTAAGTATAAAAACAGGCAGCCGTATTTGTATGGTTGCCTTTTTTATATATCTTTGTCCGCTCCAATTTTTATACAGATACCGGAAACAATTCCCCATGTATAATTCCGGACTTGTTATATATAAATTTCATTGAAATGATTAAAAAGATTTACCCCATTGTCTCTCTCTTTGTTCTTTGTTTTTTTCTTGTAAGTTGGGGTGGTGTTGGCCACCGAACCATTAGTAGTAAAGCTTATTTATCTTTTCCTTCCAGCATGGTTGGATTTAATGCCTGGGCAACTCCGTTAACCGATCATGCTTCGGATGCCGATAACCGCAAATCTTCAGATCCGAACGAAAGTCCCAAACACTTTCTGGATATTGAAAACTATGCGGAATTTGTCAGCACAGGACGTATTGCCTTAACGTACGATTCGGTTGTTACCAAGCATGGTGCATCGTGGGTAATAAATAATGGAACTTTGCCCTGGGCGACGCTTGATACCTACAATCTGTTGGTTGATGATTTCAAAAAATTAAATTGGTCAAAAGCGGTGTTGGATGCTGCTGATCTGGGTCATTATGTGGGCGATGGGCATCAGCCTTTGCATATTTCGGCGAATTATGATGGTCAGAAAACAGGACAAAAAGGTATTCATTCGCGTTATGAATCAGATTTAGTGGCTGACTATCTTTCAGATATATCAAATTATACCGGCAGTTCTGTTCAGGTGGTGACGAATGTAAACTCCTATATTTTTGCATATATTTATAAGAATCATAAATACCTTGATAGTGTGCTTATTGCAGACACATATGCCACATCAACAGCAGGAGACAACACTTCCAGTACTTACTATGCTGCTCTCTGGAGCAAAACACAATTTACAACCACCTTATTTAAAAATGCTTCGCACGCGTTGGCCGAATTAATCTATACAGCCTGGGTTGCAGGTGGTAGTCCGGCATACGGAGCCACTGCGTTAAGTCAGATTAACGGAAACATCATATCTGTTTATCCAAATCCGACAAAAGGAATCATAACTATGGAAAGTGATAATATCCTGAAAACAGAAGTTTGTGGCGTGACCGGAAAATCATTAGGATCATTCACCGGAAAACAAATTGATTTAAGTAACCTGGCAAACGGGTTGTATATTCTGAATATCTACGCGAAAGAAGGATTACTACAGAAAGAAAAAATCATGCTGGCCAGGTAGAAATACAGCATTCAGCTAAACATAAAAAAAAGGCTTAGTCATACATTGACTAAGCCTTTTTCTTTGAAAAACAATTTTTATTTTACATGTAATTCTTTAACCGGTAAATTGGGATAAAGTACCGGATGAACTTTTTCAACCAGTACACTCTCCGGTAAATTGAAGGTTGTTTTCTGGCGGATATCTTTCGAAGAAGCTCCGATACGAACTTCATAATCTCCCTTATCAGCTACCCATGACGACAAATCCGTGCGGAACGAAGCCAGTGAACGTAAATCAAGTTTAAAGCTTATTTCCTGACTTTCGCCCGGTTTCAGTAAGTTGGTCTTTGCAAAACCTTTTAATTCCTGTACAGGTTTTTCAATTTCCACAGCCGGTGCATGTAAATACATTTCTACCGCTTCTTTTCCTGCTACCTTGCCGGTGTTCTTCACGGTTACTTTCACAGTCACTTCATTTGCGAATTTAGTGCTGCTGATTTGAATATTGGAATAATCAAAGTTGGTATATGAAAGTCCGTAACCGAATTCGTAAGCCGTCGGAATTTTAAAGGTATCGTAATACCGGTAACCTACAAAGATTCCTTCGTTATAGATAGCGTTTACAGGATTGTTCGCAGGTTCGCCCGGAAAAATCTTTGCCGAAGGCACATCGCTGTATTCCATTGGGAAACTCATAGGCAATTTACCGGATGGATTTACTTTTCCTTTTAAAATTTCAACAATAGCGTTAGCACCTTCCTGACCTGTTTGCCATGCAAGTAAAATAGCATCAGGATATTCACGCCAATCGGCCGTAGCAACAACACCACCAACATTCATTACTACAATTACTTTTTTGTTTGCAGCATGATAAACTTCGGAAATATCTTTGATTAATTGTTTTTCAGTTGCCGACAGATAGAAATTATCAACGATCTGACGTTCCCAGCCTTCACCACCATTGCGACCAATCGTAATCACAGCTACATCGGAGTTCTGAACCTGCGATTTGATTTGTTCTTTCGTTAGTTTTAATTCCGGATGAAAGTCAACAACAAACTTCTTATCTTCTTTTTTGGCCGTATTTGTAACTGAGTCGATAAATGTTTTGTAAATGGTTTGCAACGGTTTCGAAACTTTATAACCGTAGTTTTCAAAGCTTTCGTTAATGGTGAAAGCTGATTTATAATTTACTTCACCACTTCCCGTTCCTCCGCAAATAAAGCGATACGAAGTCTTACCAAACAAAGCAACCCGTTTTACATTGTTGAATGGCAAGGAGTTTTTATCGTTTTTAAGCAGAACCATTCCTTCTGAAGCCGCAGTGCGCGAAACCAGAATGTGAGCATCAATGTCGGGTTTGTTAGTAAACGCGTAACCATTAAATCGTTTTGTTCTTAAAATATAAGTAAGAATGCGGGTTAAATTCCGGTCAATAACCTTCATATCAATATTTTTATATTTCAACGCATCTAGTAATTCTTCGCGTTGGTTGCAGCCCGGCATAATCATATCATTTCCCGAGTTCATTTGCGCAACGGCATCGGCACCTGCCCACCAGTCTGACATTACCATACCTTTAAAGCCCCATTCGTCACGCAAAATGGTCGTGATTAAATCGTAGTTTTCAGAGGTGTAAAAGCCATTCAGACGATTGTACGAAGACATTACCGTCCATGGTTGAGCTTCTTTTACTACCGTTTCGAATCCTCTGAGGTAAATTTCGCGCAAAGCACGTTGGCTGATAACAGCATTAATTGTTTTACGGTTTGTTTCAATATTATTGGCTACAAAATGTTTCAGTGAAGTTCCGACTCCGTTTGATTGTACGCCACGAACCATTGCAACGCCCATTTTACCTGCGATAAGCGGATCTTCTGAATAATATTCGAAGTTACGGCCGCAAAGCGGATTGCGGTGAATATTAATAGCCGGTGAAAGTAGAACGTCCGG
>Ga0302215_10003417_pt1 | contig 10659 bp, 12 predicted proteins | sample II_Fen_N3_1_FD_194580 | JGI IMG/M metagenome (GOLD analysis project Ga0302215, IMG submission 194580) | Peat permafrost microbial communities from Stordalen Mire near Abisko, Sweden - II_Fen_N3_1 | ecosystem: Environmental > Terrestrial > Soil > Wetlands > Permafrost | place: Sweden: Abisko... | reverse complement strand
CGTATACTTCTTTCAAAATTTGAGCTAACTCATTTACTTCTTTAACTGTCAAGTTAACCAATTGTTCTGCAAAAGCTTTCAAATCTGCCATTTTACTTATTTTTTATGTATTTGTTTTTTTTATTTTAAAATAATTTTATCTTTCCGACAATGTTTTCAAAACACCGTGGATAGTTGCTCCTCCTGATTGGAGTGCTGAAATAACGTTCTTAGCAGGCGATTGCAACAAGGCAATAACATCAGCAATGAGTTCGTTTTTGCTCTTCACATGGATTAATGATTCCAGTTGATTTGCACCTATGTAGAAACTTTCTTCAACATAAGCTGCTTTCAGAATATCTTTTTTTACTTTGCTCTTACTGGCTTTGCTAAAATCCTGGATGATGATTGCAGGAGCATTTCCAACATTCGAAAGTAACACTGAAGTTTCACCAACAAGTGAACCATATAGTTCACTGAAATCTACTGATGAGTTATCAAGAGCTTTTCGAAGCAATGTATTTTTTACAACGACTAATTTGATATCTTGTTTGAAGCAGGTCCTTCGTAAATCAGTGGTTTTAGCAGCATTTAAGCCACCAAAATCAGCTAAATAGAAGTGAGCATACTCACCAAGAGTTTTCTCAAGTTGTTTTATAATAGCGCTTTTATCTTCCTTTTTCATAAACTTTTAATTTTATTCTTCAATTGATTTGGGTTCAATCTTAATACCCGAACTCATTGTGCTTGAAAGATAAATGCTCTTTACATAAGTACCTTTTGCGGCAGTTGGTCTAAGTTTCATCAAAGTAGAAACAAATTCTCTGGTGTTTTGCACAAGTTGCTCAGCAGTAAAAGATACTTTTCCTACTGAAGTGTGCACAATACCATATTTATCAACTTTAAAGTCGATTTTTCCTTGTTTTACTTCTTTAACTGCTTTTCCTACTTCGTTGGTAACTGTACCACTTTTTGGATTTGGCATTAAACCACGTGGGCCTAATATCCGACCTAATGCACCTAATTTACCCATGATGGCAGGCATAGTGATGATCACATCAACATCTGTCCAACCACCTTTGATTTTTTCGATATATTCATCAAGACCAACGAAATCTGCTCCGGCTTCTTTGGCCGCTGCTTCCTGGTCAGGAGTACATAATGCAAGAACTTTTACTTGTTTTCCGGTTCCGTTTGGTAACGACACTACGCCGCGTACCATTTGGTTGGCTTTACGTGGGTCAACACCTAAGCGTACATCTATATCAACAGAGGCATCAAATTTCGAATTGGTAATTTCTTTTACCAGTCCGGCTGCTTCTTTGAGGGAATAGGTTTTTCCTGCTTCAATCTTTTCTAAAGCTAACCTTTGATTTTTTGTCAGTTTACTCATTTTTAATTGAAGTTTATATTAATTTTTAATTGGAAAAGTACCTTTTACGGTAATACCCATACTTCTAGCTGTACCGGCAACCATTTTCATAGCTGCTCCTAATTCAAAACAATTCAAATCTACCATCTTGTCCGTTGCGATAACTTCTACCTGTTCCCAGGTAATTTCAGCTACTTTTTTACGGTTTGGCTCAGCCGATCCACTTTTCAGTTTTGTTACTTCCAATAATTGAATAGCAACAGGAGGAGTCTTTACAATAAAGTCGAATGATTTGTCAGTATAATAGGTGATGACTGCGGGTAAAATTTTGCCCGGTTTGTCTTGGGTTCTGGCATTAAATTGTTTGCAAAACTCCATTATATTGATCCCTTTAGATCCCAATGCCGGACCTACTGGTGGAGAGGGGTTTGCCGCACCTCCTTTAATCTGTAATTTAATTTGTCCAGCAATCTCTTTAGCCATAATTTTTTAATTTTTGATGTTAAACGGGAGATGTCGATTTGTAACAGGAACCAACTACTCCTTTTCTACTTGCGTGAATGCTAATTCGAGCGGAGTTTTCCGTCCGAAAATCATAACCATAACTTTGAGTTTTTTCTTCTCGGTATTTACTTCTTCAATAAGCCCGCTAAATCCTGTGAAAGGACCAAAAATCACTTTCACACTTTCACCAACATAGAAAGGCGTGAGCATTTCTTCTTCTGTTTCCTGAAGTTCATCCACTTTGCCCAGAATACGATTCACTTCCGAAGGACGAATCGCGGTTGGTACATTGTTTTTTTCACCCAGAAAACCAATGACGTTTGGTGTATTACGCAGGCGGTGAGGAATTTCACCGATAAGATAAGCTTCTATCAAAACATATCCCGGCATGCAACTACGTTCTTTTGTAATTTTCTTACCGTTACGAATCTGATAAACTTTCTCAGTAGGGATTAAAACCTGAGCAACATACTGACCAAGATCCGAATTTTTGATTTCTGCATCAATATATTCTTTTACCTTGTTCTCTTTTCCACTAATAGCACGCATTACGTACCATTTAAAATTTGTTGACTCAGACACTTTATTGACCTCCATTGATTAAATTAAGACAGTTGTCCGTAAATAAATTTCATGATATTTTCAAAACCTAAGTCCATTAGCCAAACTATCAACGCAATAATGATGGAAGCAATCAATACCACTACTGCACTGTTAGTAAGTTCTGCCCGTGTTGGCCAGGATACTTTCTGAACAAGTTCTAAATACGCCTCTTTGATATAGTTAATTATCTTCATATATAAATAGAATTTGCACGGGCAGAGAGGCTCGAACTCCCGACACCTGGTTTTGGAGACCAGTGCTCTACCAACTGAGCTACGCCCGTGTATTAAATCGTTCCCGTTTGACAGGGAACGACTTTTATTGTATAATGACTTATTATTAGTCTAAAAGTTCTGTAATCTGACCTGAACCTACTGTACGTCCACCTTCACGAATAGCAAAACGTAAACCAATGTTACAAGCTACCGGATAGATTAATGTTACTGTTAATTCAAGGTTATCACCTGGCATTACCATTTCAGTTCCTTCCGGAAGAGTAATTTCACCTGTTACATCCAATGTACGGATATAAAATTGTGGACGGTAACGGTTGTGGAATGGAGTGTGACGTCCACCTTCTTCTTTTTTCAGGATATAAACAGCTGCTTTGAAAGTAGTGTGAGGGGTTACTTTTCCCGGGTGGGTTATAACCATACCACGTTTGATACTTTCTTTGTCAATACCACGAAGCAATAAACCAACGTTATCACCAGCCTGACCATCGTCAAGAATCTTGCGGAACATTTCCACTCCGGTTACAACTGATTTCAGTGCGCCCTGGCCTAAACCAATGATCTGAACTTCTTCACCTGTTTTGATCTTACCTGTTTCGATACGTCCTGTTGCAACTGTACCACGACCTGTGATCGAGAATACATCTTCAACCGGCATAAGGAATGGTTTGTCTGTTGCACGTTCTGGCAATTGAATCCAGGTATCTACAGCATCCATCAATTCCATTACTTTATCTTCCCATTTAGGATCTCCGTTTAATGCACCAAGTGCAGAACCACGGATAATAGGAGTATTGTCACCATCAAAATCATAGAATGAAAGCAATTCACGCATTTCCATTTCTACTAATTCCAACATTTCTTCATCATCAACCTGATCGCATTTGTTCATGAAAACAACAATACGAGGTACGTTTACCTGACGGGCTAACAAAATGTGTTCGCGTGTTTGTGGCATTGGACCATCTGTAGCAGCAACTACAATGATTGCACCATCCATTTGAGCAGCACCCGTAACCATGTTTTTAATATAATCGGCGTGTCCCGGACAATCTACGTGTGCATAGTGACGTAGAGCTGTTTGGTATTCTACGTGTGATGTGTTAATCGTAATACCACGTTCTTTTTCTTCAGGTGCATTATCGATCGAATCGAAAGAACGCATCTCAGAAAGTCCTTTTTTTGCAAGTACCATGGTAATTGCAGCGGTCAAGGTAGTTTTACCGTGGTCAACGTGACCAATAGTACCTACGTTTACGTGTGGTTTTGACCTGTCAAATTTTTCTTTTGCCATAACTCAAAGATTATTTTTTGTTAGTAATTTAATATGTTTTTATAAAAGCTTACAAAGTTGAGCTGTTGATGAGAATTGAACTCGCGACCTCTTCCTTACCAAGGAAGTGCTCTACCACTGAGCTACAACAGCAATGTGAGCGAAAGACGGGACTCAAACCCGCGACCCTCAGCTTGGAAGGCTAATGCTCTATCAACTGAGCTACTTTCGCATTTGTTAAAATTTGAAAACATCAAATCCCTGTTAGTCAATTATGATTGCTCATTGGTTGACGGTTAGAATTTTACTTTTTCAAATTAGTAAAGTGGGCAGTGAAGGATTCGAACCTCCGAAGTCGAAAGACAGCTGAGTTACAGTCAGCCCCAGTTGGCCACTTTGGTAACTGCCCCTTTTTTACTTTTTTGATACCTAAAACAAAGATCGCTGAGCCTCTTGTCGGATTCGAACCAACGACCCCGAGATTACAAATCACGTGCTCTGGCCAACTGAGCTAAAGAGGCAAAGTGCTATTTCATAAGGTTTTTACCGTAGAAAAAGCCGTTTAAATACTGCTATTCAAACGGCTTGCAAATGTACGAATATATTTTGGACTACAAAACATTTCCCGCAATATTTTAATTTTTAGTGGTTTTTTCTTTATATTTACGCATCTGTTTCTCTACTGCATCGAGAGTTAGGTCAACTGCCTCTTCAAAAGAATCACACGTTTTAGATGCAAAAAAATCTACATTTGGTATCGAAACTTTAATTTCAGCTTCTTTATTCGTCGCTGTTTCCGGTTTTACTACCTTTAAATACACTTCTAAGTTCAGTATTTCATCAAAAAGTTTTTCTAATTTCAATGTTTTCTTATTGATATAAGATTCCAGTGTGGTAGTTGCATCAAAATTGATGGATTGAATCCGTAGTTTCATAATAGCCTCCTTTTTTTTATTTTGCTCTTGGATGAGCGAGTTTATATATATTGTATAATTCTTCGAAACTTGTATGTGTGTAAACTTGTGTGGCTGCCAGGCTGCTGTGTCCAAGCAAATCCTTTACGGCGTTAATGTCGGCACCTCCGTTCAGCATGCTTGTGGCGAATGTGTGACGAAGCACGTGAGGGCTCCTTTTATGCAGACTGCTTACTTCCGACATGGTTGCATGTACCAGGTTATACACCATTTTCGGGTACATTTTTAATCCGTTTATCCGTACAAACAAGTACGGTTCGGATGTTTCCACTTCCAGATTCTTTAACCGAATATAGCGCTCTATATCCTTGGCGAATGAAATGTCAAACGGGATAATACGTTGTTTATTTCTTTTTCCGGTAACCTTTAAGGTTCCTGAAGGTAAATCAACATCTGTTTCCTTTATATTGATAAGCTCCGAAAGGCGGATTCCTGTCACATAAAACATCGTTAGTATAAGCTGATTTCGTACCGGCTCAAAACTTTCTGTTATGAAAGGATTCTCCAGTACGTTGTTCATTTCGCTTTCCTTAAAAAACGCAGGAAGCGGCTTCTTTGTTTTAGGCAAAATTATTTTTAACGTCGGATTGGATGTTACATAACTCCGTACGAGTAGAAAATGCCAGAATGATTTAAGCGTCGATATCTTGCGCGATAAACTACGGGCTGAAAGGCTATTGTTCATTAAATCAAGTACCCATTGCTGTATCTGCTGGGAGGTAACCGTTATTGGATCAAGACTTTCGGGTGCTGTTTTCAGAAAGCTGCAAAACTGTGACAGGTCGGTATGATATGACAAAACAGTATGAGATGAATAATTCTTCTCATACTGTAAATATTGCAGAAATTCGTTTATCATAACCGTATATTCAAATCTGCAACGAAAATAGAATAAATAAAGCAAGGAAACTATTTTTTCCTTCTGTTTTTTACTATTCTTCGCTAAGATTCTTCTTTTGTACGTAAATCGCGTGCATTTTATCGTCACGTTTTACGATGGAAGGTTTATCAAAACATTGACGACGACGTAATTCTTTTACAACACCTGTTTTTTCAAATTTACGTTTGAATTTCTTCAATGCTCTTTCAATGTTTTCGCCTTCTTTGACTGGGACTACGATCATAATTACTAAGTATTTATTTAAATTTGTATTTGTTTTTTATTTGGACTGCAAAGATAGATAATCATTTTGAATAATCCAATAATTTTTTTCTTTTTCTTACCAGAATGAATTATTGTACGTGTTTTTTGGTTTCTTTTATGTTATCCTGTTTTTTAAAATGCATAAAACTAATCTTTTATCTGTATTTAAACAAATAAGAATATGTTTAGTATGACTATAAAACATCATATATAAATATCAATGCTAATTGAAACCTAAGTAAAAAGTTATTTATAAGATTGATTTATTCCTGATTATCACTATTCTATTTATTGGTGTAATAGCGTACCATGGGCCTGTTCCTGGAAGTACGATCCACAATTTCAAAACCTGCACGTTCAAAGGAAGTATACAACCCGATCCAGGCAAACGAATCCGGAAGTTTTTCCTGCGTTGGTATAGTGGGGTAGGCTTCAATGATGTTGATTCCTGCTGCTTTCGCATAGTCTGTCACTCCTTTTAGCAGTGCCACCGATACTCCGTTCCTTCTGAAATTTTTATCTATAAAAAAGCACGGTATCGACCATACCTTTTCGTTATCAATACGTTTGTGTACCCTCGACTTTTCAAGCTTTATAAAGTCTTCACGTGGGGCAAATGCACACCATGCAATTGCCTGTCCTTCGTATATCCCGAGTATTCCTGCAGGTTTGTTTTCCCACACAAGTTCTTTCATTGCATTTTTATTCCCGTCTTCTGTTTTCCCTTCACGGAATTCAGGCTTTGGTAACCGGTAATACATGCACCAACAGTTTCCACAGGCTCCTTTGCTGCCGAATAGTTCGACAAACAACCCCCAGTTCTTTCGTGTCAGGGGTTCAAAAGTAAGTAGGTCTAAAAAGTTTGTTTCCATATCCTATTGCTTCTTTCTGGTAGGGTTACTCTTTTTTCTTTCATTTAAGGCTTATACCAAATATAAATTTCTTCTGTATTGGTATTCTTGTCCCTTTTTATTTTGGCAGACAAATGTAATGAAATTACTTATGATAAGTAATCATAAATATTAAATGATATATTTGTTGATCTACAGAAACATACGTTTCTGTGTCCCGGCAATTATTAATTGTTCATTATTTATTATTAATTACTTAATAGGAAATGATGGATTACATGACAAGACAAAAAAAGGTGGGATTTTTAAATCCCACCCGCAAATTTTGTTTCTCTAATGTTTCATCAGGAAGGTTAAATCCGATACGACAAGAAAAACGGAAGAATTCTTTTTTGTAAACAAAGATAAATTTTTCTTCCTTTGAATAAAAGCGGTACAGTCAATACAAAATTACGATTGGATTTGTCTTGGTTTTGAATAATCGTTTAGGCTAAAGAGACAAATGCTATTGGTTCACTACACCATAATTGACTGTACCACTTACAACGTATTGTTTTGGTTTGGTAATAAGTTTTAATCGATTTTTAGTTTGATTTGAATAGCAAAATTTCAATCTTAAAACTTTTTCTGCACATTAGTAGGTTACCCTACAATAGTATTCCAGCGGATTTTTGCTGGCGGTGTAACAACTACAGGAGGATCATCCTGAGGAGCCATTTGCATACCCGCACCTGAACGTGCATTTAAATTTTCTGACAGAGTAACCTGTTCGTGGAGATTTTGAGAGAATAGATCTTTTTTCACAACTGTATTTTTTTGAATGATTTTGTATTGCAAAAGAATACAAAATAAATCCAATATCAATAGAAAATACCGGATTTATTTTATGGACAGTGTGAAAAGTAAAATCATATAAGTATATGATATACAATGATATATGTAAAACTTAAAATGTCTGTATATGGACATGGTTAATTCCGGTAAAAATCGTGTAAGAATATGCTTAAAATTGTCGTAGGTAGTCGACCAGATTATCGGAATTTTGCATTTGAAGCTTCGTCCGAAGGCGATAACGGTGCTTGGTAATCGATTCAAGTTTTACATCCAGAATAGTGGCAATCATTCCTGTGTCGAATCCTGCTAAAAGCAAACAGCAAATCAATATGTCACGTTTGGAGAGTGTTGGGAAGTTTTTTAATAAACGGAGGGAGATATCGGTATACTCCAGGTCCATGCAGGCAATTAATTCTTCATGGAAAGTGATGTTTTGTGCCGGTTGCATTTCCTTTGATTCATTTTTCCAGATTCCGGGTCGTTTGAGTACATTTTTTCGATGCTGATCGATGTTCAGGAGCAGGATAGCCTGTAATTTCAATTGCTTCTCGAGCAATGTGCTGTTTTCCTTCTCCTTTTCCACCTTGTCTTTTTCTATTTCCACAAAGGCTTTTTCTTTTTCAAGCATTTCGTTTTGAACATCAAACTGTCGCTTTCTAATCTTCAGCATCCAGAATAATACGGCAATTGCAGAAATGCTTAACACAAACAGGCTGAATAACAGGAATAAACCTCTTTGTTTGTTGTTAATGATTAGTTTCTGATTCTCAATTTGCAAGCCCTGGTATTTATATTTTTTATCCAACCCTGCAAAACTGACCGACAAATTCCGATTGTTTAACGAGTCTTTTACCTGGATAATTGTTTTTGCTGTCCGTAACGCTTCTTTCAGGTTTCCTTCTTTTTCGTGAATGGTTAGCCAGAGATTGTAATAATCGGTTGCAAACTGTTGAGGATCGTTAATCCGTTGCAACAACACTCTTGCTGAATCCAGTGCTCCTGTATTAATATATGCTTTTGCCATCAGGTACCATTTATTCGCATCATAAACTGCGATATGGGTTAATGGTGCACGTTTATAATAAATCAGGGCTTCAGGAAAATTGTTCTTAAGATAATAAGCCGACCCTAAATGTTTGTCGACCGATGATATCATTAAGGTGTCATGGAGTATATAAGCCAGTTTACGTGCAGAGGTATAATACGGTACAGCACTGTCAATCCGGGAGCTTAACAGGAAGCCATACCCGGTATTTATCAAACTGATGATGCAGTTTTGAGTACTGTTCGAAAGTTGAAATTCGTGAAAAGACAGCTTGTTATATCGTATCATGCTGTCGAACTGCTTTTGCGATTCATACATTTTAGCTTTGTCGCAATAAATTAATCCACGCAGTTTGTAATTCTTTGTGTTTTGGACAAATGCCTGGGCTTTTAGTAAATTGTTGGCTTGTTCATCCGCATTCCCCTTGTTTCCTGCTATGCGTCCATGATAGAACCATGCACACCCGGCGCGTTCAGGTTCCTTTTCAGTGTAATAATCGGTGGCTATTTTGATAATGGAATCGGACTCGATCTTGATGTCGTTTCTATCCAGGGCCTGGCTCATCAAGAGTGCATAAAGAGCTTTGTTGGAGCGGGTATATAGTTTGTGGGGATTAACATGCTTCAATATATGTAAAGCCGAGTCGGGGGCGCTTTCCATAAGATCTTCGGCGGTTTTTATCTCGTTGGGAACAGCTGAACAACCGCACAGGATCATGCATATAAGTGAGTATTGCAGAAGTCGAAAACTAAAATTTCTAAACATATCTGTAAAAATTTGTCGCACAAAAGTACAATTTTTATCATAATACAGATAATATTATGTCGTATTTAATTTTCAGAATTTCATTTTGATTATTATCAAGTGTAATTAATGCTACAGGATGTGCCTCACAATTGCAACAGAACCCAATATGAGAAGTTTTGAATGTTGTTATCGTTATTTTTGAAGATTTATTAACCAATTTTATACCATTTCTCTTTATTCAACTTGCTTTTTATCGGTTTAAGTCTTGCAATGTCTTATTTCTGTACCACTATAAGTAAATGGAACAATATAATGTCTTGTTTTATTTATTAATATACTATGAACTCTCCCAATCCCGAATTCTATCGGGAGAGGGAGGTAGAGCCGGGGATTTATGAAGATTTATTTAGAAAAACAGGACATTACAGACTTCTTACTACTTATATGCATAGAAACAGTGATTGTCAGAAGTTTAAATTTTTGAGCCTTTCGATAAACTCTTTCATCCCTTCTGAAGCTCCTTTCTGAATAACGGTAATGTTATTTTGCAAATGATTCACTTCATGCGGATCAATCAGGTAAACAGGAACACCTGATTTTACGCTGTTAATCAGTCCGGCAGCAGGGTATACCTGCATGGAAGTGCCGATAATTAAAAACAGTGCGGCACTGGCCGTCATACGTTCTGCCTTTTCAATCTCCGGTACAGCTTCGCCAAACCAAACTATGTGCGGTCTGAGCTGATATCCTTTCGGACAGCAATCGCCCGGATTAATATCCGGATGGTTAGGATCTACATCGAATACTTCCTCTCCCGGACCTGTCGACCTTACTTTCATTAATTCACCGTGAAGGTGCACCACATTCGTACTACCGGCACGTTCGTGCAGGTTATCCACATTCTGTGTAATAATCTGTACATCATAATCTTTTTCAAGTTTTGCCAGAGCATAATGTGCTTCGTTTGGTTTGCTGTCAAGCAATTGCCTGCGGCGTTGGTTGTAAAAGTCCAATACCAGGGCTTGATTCCTTCGCCAGCCTTCGGGTGTTGCCACGTCGTTAATCTCATACTTCTCCCAAAGTCCCCCTGAATCGCGAAA
>Ga0302215_10003413_pt1 | contig 10662 bp, 8 predicted proteins | sample II_Fen_N3_1_FD_194580 | JGI IMG/M metagenome (GOLD analysis project Ga0302215, IMG submission 194580) | Peat permafrost microbial communities from Stordalen Mire near Abisko, Sweden - II_Fen_N3_1 | ecosystem: Environmental > Terrestrial > Soil > Wetlands > Permafrost | place: Sweden: Abisko... | reverse complement strand
TCACTAACTGGCTCTTACACCAATCAGCTCAAACACTGAAGACAGAACAAACTGAAAACATATACTTGAAGATTAAATCTCCGCTATCAAGTAAATGAATAGACTTAAATCTTGATAGTTTCATCGATTTCGACCTCGGGATGAATGGTTTGTACGTAAGATAAATCTTACTCCATTAATCTCCCTAGAAAGGAGGTGATCCAGCCACACCTTCCGGTACGGCTACCTTGTTACGACTTCACCCCAGTCACCAACCCTGCCTTAGGACGCTGCTTCCTTGCGGTTAGCTCACGTACTTCGGGCGTGGTCGACTTCCATGGTGTGACGGGCGGTGTGTACAAGACCCGGGAACGTATTCAACGCAGCGTGCTGATCTGCGTTTACTAGCGATTCCGACTTCATGCAGTCGAGTTACAGACTGCAATCCGAACTGAGACTGGTTTTAAGAGATTTGCTCACTCTCGCGAGTTGGCGACTCGTTGTACCAGCCATTGTAACACGTGTGTAGCCCAGAGCATAAGGGGCATGATGATTTGACGTCATCCTCACCTTCCTCCGGTTTATCACCGGCAGTCTCGCTAGAGAGCACTACAGTAGTGTACCACTGCATGCAACTAACGACGAGGGTTGCGCTCGTTGCGGGACTTAACCCAACATCTCACGACACGAGCTGACGACAACCGTGCACCACCTGTCTTAACATTCTCCGAAGAGCACCCTCAACTTTCGCTGAGGTTTGTTAGATGTCAAGCCCTGGTAAGGTTTTTCGCGTTGCTTCGAATTAAACCACATGTTCCACCGCTTGTGCGGGTCCCCGTCAATTCCTTTGAGTTTCACACTTGCGTGCGTACTCCCCAGGCGGGATACTTATCGCGTTAGCTATGGCACTGCAGGGGTCGATACCCGCAACACCTAGTATCCATCGTTTACGGCCGGGACTACTGGGGTATCTAATCCCATTTGCTACCCCGGCTTTCGTTCCTCAGTGTCAATAATGGCCCAGTAAAGCGCTTTCGCCACCGATGTTCCTCCTGATATCTACGCATTTCACCGCTACACCAGGAATTCCCTTTACCTCTACCACATTCAAGCTTGCCAGTATCCAGTGCCGAACCGAAGTTGAGCTTCGGGCTTTAACACCAGACTTAACATGCCACCTACGAACTCTTTACGCCCAATGATTCCGGACAACGCTTGCACCCTCCGTATTACCGCGGCTGCTGGCACGGAGTTAGCCGGTGCTTCCTCTGTGGGTACCGTCAAGTTTCGTCCCCACTGACAGAACTTTACACTCCGAAAAGCTTAATCGTTCACGCGGCGTTGCTGCGTCAGGCTTTCGCCCATTGCGCAAAATTCCCTACTGCTGCCTCCCGTAGGAGTATGGGCCGTGTCTCAGTCCCATTGTGGCTGATCATCCTCTCAAACCAGCTACTGATCGTCGCCTTGGTAGTCCATTACACCACCAACAAGCTAATCAGACGCAGGCTCATCTTCTAGCACCGGAGTTTTCAAGATACCTATTTCAAGGTAGCTCATATGGGGTATTAGCAGTCGTTTCCAACTGTTGTCCCCCTCTAGAAGGCAGATTTCCTACGTATTACTCACCCGTCCGCCACTTTCCTCTGACCGAAGTCAGATTCTCGTTCGACTTGCATGTATGAAGCACGCCGCCAGCGTTCGTCCTGAGCCAGGATCAAACTCTCCATTGTCAGAAAGTTTATATTCCATAGTCACGTTTAGCTAAAAAAGTGACTGCTCGGATTTTGTCTTCGTTTTGTTTGCCTCCACAGATAAATCTGTTTCAGCTCGCGTTGTCTGTCCATTTTATTTTGAATCAACAAGTATATTATATTTTATATTCGTTTTCAGCTATTCTGTTTTCAATGTTCGATTTTCTTTAACCGTGGTCGCAAAGCTTGCGTTCTGCTTCCGTGGTTGCAGGACAAAAAAAATTTAATTTTCTTTTTCCTAGAAACTTGTTTTCCCATCCAGAGTTTAAAAATAAACCTGTTTAGGTTACCTCTGTTATAAAAGTCCTCAGTAGTTCTTTTACGTTCGGGGTGGTGTATCAGCTGGCAGATTGTTTCCTTCTAATCTAAATTTTAATTTCGCTAGAGTTTCGTTTAATCGTTTTGCTTAGAGCCAACTTTAAATACTAACCGCACTGTGTGTCGGTTCTATTATCATATTACTTAATTTTCGTTTGTCAAGTCTTTTTTTTAAAATGTTTTTTGTTTCTTTAAGAAACTTATTATTTTAATGTGGGAGCTCTTCGGGTTGACTATGAGCCAATTTCGCTCCACTTGCTATCTACTAATTATTTCGTTTTTGAATGTTCTGTCGTGCCCTGTGCACATTTGTAATCATATTATGAACAAAATTAAAAAGCAAGCACTTCTTTTTATGATTTTACATGTTTTTTGAATGTTTTTTTGAAAATCCAGCAAAAACAAGCCATGCAGGGATTTACAAAACTTTATTTGTATTTAAAACACATCTATGTTTATAAATACAGGCTGATTTGTCATGCGCTAAGCCAATCTTAGACCCTCCTTCAGTATGGAATGATAAAACTCTTTTTCTAACGCTTATACATTAATCTCTCGCTAGAAAATTATTACATTATATGTAGTATTTTCCTTTACCCTATATATATATTAAAATGAAGTTGTTCAGTACATATATAATTATAAGAGGAGGCCCATATGAAAAAGACCTACACAAAGTTAGCTTTAACGTTAGCAATTCTTGCGACTGCTTCAAACTTAGCATTTGCTGATGGCAACGCTTTTACGCCATTGAATTTTGATGATACATCTTACTCAACACCAAAAGCAGTTCCAGCAGCACCGAAAGCTCAAACAAATCCGATTTCAAACGCATGGTCAAAAGTCATGCCTTCAAAAGAAGCTGCTCCGGTTGAAGCTGCATCAGGCGAAATCCCTATCGGCAACGACAACATTCAGAACGCAATTCTTGAATTGGACAACGCTCAAGTGGGAATCAGAAACGACTTATTAAACTATAAAGCAAAATACGCAGATGTTGATGCACAATATAAATTAGTCAAAAACGAAAGAAGCATGCTTTCAAAACAAGTTAAGTCAATCGAAAGAAGAATCAAGAAAATTGACAACACGAAAGAACGCTTAAGAAAAAACATGCTTTAATATATTAATATTATAAAAGTTTAAAAAAGGACGCATAATCATGTGTCCTTTTTTTTAATAAAAACCCAAGCAAAAGAACGCGTTACATGTAACAAAAACTTAAAAAAATGATTATTACTAGCAATTTATTTTTATTTCTGTTTTCATTTATATATATAAGTAGTATTGTGTGATAGGAAAATCAATCATAATGACAAATCCAGTAAAAGGCCCCGTCCTTGATCGTGTATTTAAATCTTTAGGTGACAATCCAAACAGTGCCATTTGGGTTGCTGTTACTATCGCTGCGTTCAAAGGCATATTTAGACCAATTTTTACAATGCAAGATAAGCATACGGATCCTGATAAGAAAAAATCAGCGGCAATCAGAGAATTCCTAACTGAGGTTATAGCAATTCCCGTTTATATTGCAACTCCAGTAATTATAGAAAAAGCGATTATTAATAAAGTTTTTAAAAATGAAACAGCACACGTTCTAAAAAACATCAAAACTACTTCGAAATTTTTAAGCGTTTGTCTTTCAACAGCCTTAATACCAGCCGTTTGTAATCTTATCCAACCTCCTATAATGGCAGCTTACAAAAAGAGTCAGGACGCTAAAAAAGCACAAATAGCTGAAGCAACAACACCAAATACTATTAACAAACCAGCATTTACTGGAAAACTCGGAGTAAAAACTCAAAACCCTTTAATCGGAAAAATAAATTATGGCATGAGGGTAGGTAGTTAATATGAGTATGAACATTAAATCAATGATGAAAAATGAAGGCTTTGCAAAATTTGCCGGTGGTGCAGTAGGAGCTGTCTACGCAACAACCGTTCTTAAAGCGGCTGTTAGACCAGCTTTTATCATGGCTGACAAAAAGAATGATGCCGAAACAAAAAAATATACTGCGACAAAAGAATTTTTATACCAAGCAATATGCCTTGGAATTGCAGCTGCATTTCTTCCTTTCTTCAATCGCGGTGGATTCCAGATAGCTAAAAAACACCTTCAAGGACAAACTGAATTAGCTAAAATTACAAAATTCAAAGAATTCAAAGAATTTAAAAAAGACTATAAAAATATAGAAGCTCTTTCTAAAACAGCGAAAGAAGCATATGTAAAAGTCAATGGCGGAATAGAACTAGGTTCATTTATAGGTTCGATTATCGGTCTGACAATAGTTGCACCGCAAATAAGCCATAAAATCCTTCACCCGATGATGAAAGCAATGGGGATGGAGAAAAAAGAGGACAAAAACGTTGGCAAACCAAACGAAATTTATCTTGCTGATGCAAAAGTTCCGACTGAAAAACCTGAAAAAATAAACGTTAATGCTTAAATAATATACTAAACTTTTAAAAGGGCGATTTTTCAAATTGAAAAATCGCCCTTTTGGATTTATATAATTATTTAAGCTCCGAAGTAATTCTTGAGCCCTCTGTTCAAGCTTGAATTTTTGCAAAGTTTTTTGAGTTTTGAAATAGCCCTGTTTTCTATTTGTCTTATTCTTTCTCTTGAAACCCCATATTGAGAACCGATTTCGTCTAACGTTTTTTTCGTCCCGTTGTTGTCAAGCCCGTATCTCAAAATCAAAACGTCTCTTTCTTTCGGGCTCAATTGACTGAGCATTTTTCTTATATCATCAAACAAATTCTCTTGAGACACTCTGCTGTCAGGAGTGATTGTGCTCTCATCAACGATGTAATCAGCAATCTTTGTTGAATCCTCTTTTTGGTTTGCCGGAGATTCGATACTGATAGTTGACTGCGCAGATTTGACCAAAGACGTCAACTTGTTAACAGAAAGCCCTAGCCTGTAAGCGATTTCTTGCTTAGTCGGGACGCGTCCGAGTTCTGTCGTCAGTTCAATTGTCGTTTTTCTAATCTTGCTCAAAGATTCAATCATGTGAATCGGGAGTCTGATTATTCTGGCTTTATCGGCAATCGCGCGAGTAATAGCCTGTTGAACCCACCAAGTCGCATATGTTGAAAACTTATACCCTTTCATATAATCAAATCTTTCCGCCGCTTTCATAAGCCCCATATTTCCCTCTTGAATCAAATCAAGAAACGAAAGTCCGCGGCCGATATATTTTTTAGCGATGCTCACAACAAGTCTCAAATTGGCGTTGACCAACATGTTTTTGGCAATTTCGCTGTGATCATCTTGAATTTTTTTTGCAATATTCAACTCTTCTGCCGTGGAGAGCAACGGAATTTTACCTATCTGCTGAAGGTAAATTCTGACCGAGTCGTCAGTGTTAATAGAAGTCAAGTTTTCTTGAACCTTTGGTTCTTCAACAGACTGTAGGATATCTTCCTCTTCTACTTCAGGCTCAAGCTTTGTAATATCTATATCATCATCCTGCTCATTGCCAGATTCTAGTTCTAATATTTCTCTATCTTTTGCCATTTTCACCCTGCTCGCTCTTTTTAAAATCTATTATACTACATTTTTTTATTTTACCAACTTTTGACGTACTGTTTCAAAAATTATTGCGCTTAGTGCGTTTGAGACATTTAAAGAGTTAAAATCTTTTAACATTGGAATTTTTACCAAAAAATCTGCTTCCTTTACTAAAGATTTGGAAACCCCCGCATGCTCTGCCCCCATAATTAAAGCGAAGTTCATATCGCAATAATTGATATTATAATAATTATCTTTGGCGGACGCCTCTGTGGCAATTACCCACCAGTCGCTATTTTTTAGCTTCTGCACTGCACTAACAAGGCTATTGACTTTTATAATAGGAATGTGATTAATCGCTCCTGCTGAGGTTTTTTCCACAATCGAATTAATTTGAACATTTCTTCGAGATGGGATAATAATCGCCGAAACACCAGCGCAAACGCAGGTTCTGATTATCGCTCCCAGATTGTGAGAATCTTCAACTCCGTCAAGGATTACCAAAGATTCGTTTTCATGTTTTTTGGCAAGAAAGTCTTCAAGCTCCATATATTTAATAGGCGAAATCATAGCCATAACACCTTGATGACTGAATTCGGCATAAGGCTGAAATTTTTCAGCAGGCACGAATTGGAAAATTATTCCTTTTTGCTGAGCCAATTCTTTTATCTGATTTAATTTCGCATCAGAATGAATGTTTTTGGAGATAAGAATTTTGTTGAATTCCCTTTCACCAGCCACAAGTGCCTCAATGATTGCATTTTTTCCGTATATTACTTCTAATTGTTCTTCACTCATAGATTAATTATACACGAAAAGTTACAATTTGTTAAAAACATGGTTACATATTAGCAAAATATTATTTGTTGACGCTTTAACAAATAATAAAGGAACAATATGAGAATAAGCATACAAAACAAATATAACTATGGCTTCTCTGGGCGAAAAGCCCCAATGGATGAAGAATCCAAAGCCTACTATAGAAGAACAGCTAAATATTCAAAATATACAGATGAACTGCCCAAATGGAAGTTCAAATATTTTGAAGGGATTCAAGAGGGTCTGGAAAGTTTTAAGGGAATGAAAATAAAAAATATTTTTGCACTTTTGCGAAACCTGACAGTTATTGCAACAATAAGGAACTGTAGTTCCAATTGCAGCGATTGTTGTGAAAACGCACAAAAACCACCAACGCCCGCAGACTTTAAAAGGGATAAAAAGCTCACGAGAATGATGCCATGGGAACAATATGAACAAACCATATCTGATATTGGCGAACTATCTGATAGAGTGGGAATTGATTTGTTAAATACTCGCTCAAATTGGCAATCTGACGCCACTGCACTATTTTTAGACTCTGACTCCATATATTATAGAAGCAAGGATAAAAATGGCGTTGTCAAAGATGCTGCCGATGCTGCTGAGCTTTATTTAGAAAAGCTAAAAAAAAGAAGCCTTTTAATAACAACTGCGGGAGTTGTTCAAAGTGATTCTAGAACACAAGAAGTTATAACAAAACTCAATGACGTTATAAACAAACATCCTAAAAGAGTTCAATTAAATATCTCTATTAATGAATTTCACAATCTAATGCAAGCATCTCAAAAAGCCCTCGAGGAAGGGAACATTGAAAAATCAATGCGTTATAGAGAACTGTACACAAATAGAATGGCAAATACGATTTTTCAATTTATTCCAGCAATCGAAAACTGCGAATATTTTTCAATACTCACTACTTGGCTTGATAAAGAAAGTGTATTTAAACTAAAAGATGAAATCGCGAAAAAGGTAGAAGAAAAGGCATTGAAAAACGACTTGGAATTACCTGCAAAATTGGTTAAAAGTTTAAATACAGAGAGCGGCAGAAAAATTCGTCCTTTGGGTAAGGCCATCAAACTTTATGGAATAACAGACCCACCTAACGCAGATGAAATGATGAAAATAGCAATGGAGAATGAAATTGATTTAAATAAGTTCTATAAAATACTTGATGCAAATGGCCAATTTTACATCACAAATGAATTATTTACGAGCAAGATTGATAACCTCCGGCTAAAATCAAAAAACCTTAAAACACCAGAAATAACAAAAGCAACAAAAAAATTTGGAGCAAAAATTATTCGTGGGGAATTAAAAATCATTAGAAGAATGAAATAATAAACTGCCTAAATAGTTTGTAATATTTACTTGCTGACTTCCAACATTCTATCGATACACGTCACTGCTTTTTTTGCGATTTCAGCGTCGACATTGATTTCGTACTGCTCATATTTTAAACAGTTCAAAATATCTTCCAAATGGTTCCATTTCATATTATGGCAAACCAATTTTTCACTGACCAAGATAAAGTCCTTATCCGCACAGTCACGTTTAAGCCTATCCGCTACGCCTTTTTCTGTGACAATAATAAAGGTCTTATTATCGCTCTGTTTTGCGAAATTCATAATACCCGTCGTGCTTCCCACGTAATCAGCCAATTTTACGACCGCTTGATGACATTCAGGATGTGCCAAGACAAGAGCGTTCGGATATTTTTCTCTCATATTAATTATATCTTCAGGCTTCACTCTCAAATGAGTCGGACAAAATCCTGGGTAAGTTATAACTTTAACCCCATCTAATTTACTTTCGACCCACTTCCCGAGATAAGTATCGGGACAGAAAAGGACCTCTTTGGCGCCCAAACTTTCGACAATCTTTACCGAATTTGAACTCGTACAACAAATATCGCATTCTGATTTGACCTCAGCTGTTGAATTGATATAACAAACCGTCGGGATTTTCGGATACTTAGATTTGAATTCTCTTAGCTGCTGCAAATTAATCATATCAGCCATATTACATCCCGATTCCATCCTTGGAAGTAAAACTTTCTTTTGCGGTGAAAGAATCTTCGCAGTTTCAGCCATAAAATAAACGCCCGCAAAAACTATAATGTCTGCGTCTGTTTTAGCTGCCATCTGACTCAAGTAAAGAGAATCTCCAACAAAATCCGCTACTTCATCGATTTCAACGTTCTGATAACAGTGCGCAAGAATTACTGCGTTCTTTTCTTTTTTTAATTTTTTTATTTCTTCTATCATTTTATCTTCCAATGTCTGAGCCATCTGTATTTTATATCCTCTAGAAAATGTAAATTTATATTTCAACTGTGTCCATAACAAAATCTATTGTATAATAAATATGGATTAGTTAACAATGAATTTGAAATAAATGTTAAAAGAATTTTTATCAAAATTAGGTGCAAGTACACGAATAACGGTTGGTGTAGCTGTATCTCCCGGCTTGGGATTAGAGATGATAGAGGTTGACGGACTTACAAAGACTGTCAACAAATATGCATTCAAACCTTTAGAATACAACTATTCATCCAGAGAAATTGCAGACTATGACCAGTTCAGAGAAGCTTTGGACGAATTATTTGACGAATTACACATCCCCAAAAAGAGTAATGTAGTTTTAAGCATTCCGAACGTACACTTTGGAATGATAAACCTACCCCTTTTATTAACAGACGAGGCAGTAACAAATGCCATAATTTCAGAAGTTGAACAATCCTACATCTTCAAACGTTTAGAGCCGCTTATAAGCTGGGGCGAAGTCCACTCTAACGTTGACACAGAAAACAGATCTCTAGCTTATACGGCAATCCAAAAAACCGTTCTAGAATCTATCAACGAAGCTTGCAACGAAGTCGGCTGCAGATTAGTCGGGGTGGAGAATTCTTATTCATCACTTCTTAGAGCTTTGCAATACACGGATTCCGCAAAAGAGCAGATGAAAGAGAATGTCACCTGGAACTTAATGTTGATAGGACAAAACAGTTATTCTATTCTTTCGATGACTGGCAAAAAAATTACAGAATACTACGAAGAACCTTTGGCATTGAAGTCTTTTGTCGATGACGAAATATACAACGCGATAACAACTTCAGCACAACTTACATTGGCAGGACTTCCTGCTAACTACTTGCTTATCGTCTCTGAAACAGACTTGGTAAGCGCGGAAGTACTTTCAATAAAAATACCTGTAGAATGCACAGTGAAGTTTTTAGAGTGCAATAAATACGCACAGTCTGAACTGCTTCCTGCAAACCTTAACATCCTCCCTAAAGTCGCATTGCAGATTACACCTGAAGCGATTGGGGTGGCAACTTCACAAATTTGTGATTATCCATTGAAGCTAAATCTAATCCAGGGAAGAGACGGCGAAAATGATGCCATTGGAGTGGCAGCAGATGCATCAGATTTTCCTAGAATAAATGTCGGCGGACTTGAAATCGAATTGACACCTGAGTTTATCAAAAAAATCTCGATTATTCTTGGCGCGGCCCTAGTATTACCGCTATTTGTATTATCACTTTGGATGGGAAATGTCTTTATTCCTAAAGAACAAGCAAAGTTGGCGGAATTAACAGCAAAAATTCAGACAACAACAGAAGCAATTGCCAAATATACAAATGCAGGAGACCAAACTTTTAACCTAAAGGCGGCTACGGACAAAATAATTATGCAAAATAAATCCAAGCTTGCATATTACGGAGCATTGGGAATGAGTATTCCGAATAAGCTATGGGTTTCTTACTATGTTACAAATGAAGCTGGAAAAATTGATATTAAAGGTAAATCTACTGATGTAGAAAGCGTCTACACCTTCTACAAAGGGATGAAACAGCTTGTTAACGGTTCAGATATCAGACTTTACAAACTTGAAATTCCGACAGACTCGATTGATTCAGTTATAAACACAACTGGAGCACCTAAATATTATGAGTTTGAAATAACGAATATGACGGAAGCGGAGCTTGCGCCTCCTGCGGCACCAGCAGCGGCAACAACACCTGAACAAACAGCTCAACCTGAACAAAAGGGTGGATTATTCAATTTTGGTAGACCTAAGCCAATCCCGACTGGTTCATCAGCACCTGGCGAAACGACAGCACCAGCAGCACCAGCAGCGTCACCAAGCGCACCAGCTGGCAATGGGCAAATGCCGCCAAATTTGCAAAAAATAGAACAATTCTAAGGAGAATTAATGCAAAAGTATAAAGATTCGATAATTTATATAGTTTTTATTCTAATATTTTTTATATGGACAGTA
>Ga0302215_10003409_pt1 | contig 10670 bp, 4 predicted proteins | sample II_Fen_N3_1_FD_194580 | JGI IMG/M metagenome (GOLD analysis project Ga0302215, IMG submission 194580) | Peat permafrost microbial communities from Stordalen Mire near Abisko, Sweden - II_Fen_N3_1 | ecosystem: Environmental > Terrestrial > Soil > Wetlands > Permafrost | place: Sweden: Abisko... | reverse complement strand
GGATAATACGTTTGATCCGTTGCACCGGCAATCTGAATTCCGGTGGCTGTATTATCTACATTATTGCTGTACCACTGGTAAGCAGGCGTTCCACTTCCATTTATATAGGTTACCGACATTAGTGTTGCAACTCCATTCTGGCAAATTGTACTCGATTCAGGTTGCCCTGTTATGGAAGGGCCGGGTTGAACAATTACTTCGGCAGTTTCGGAAATTACATTACAACCGGGGCCGTTAAGTTGGGTTAATTCGCAGTAATAGTAAGTCGTTCCAATAGAAGATGAAGGAGGAGAATATATTTGATTGGTTGCACCGACAATCGGAATTCCACCGGTGGTATTATTCGCGGCGTTACTGTACCATTGAAACACAAATGTTCCAACTCCGCCCATTGCTTTTACAATCAAATCTTTGGGAGTTGCATCACGGCAGACTACCTGCGAAACAATAGGTTGTTCGGTGACCACAGGATCGGGCACCACTTCAATTTCGGCTACGTTACTTGCCACAGAACCACAGCCGGTTCCTGACATTGAAATTTCAACATAATAGTAATATGTTCCGGTTGAAGTAAATACTGAGGGAATATAACTGGTATTTGTAGCACCAATAATGGCCGTTCCACCTGAATTGGAATTGACCTTGTTTGAAAACCACTGATAAGTGGCCGTTCCAAGTCCGCCAACAAAAGCAACACTCAACGGAGCAGTTATCGCTCCACCTTTACAAAGCGATTGAAAGGGTTTTGGCTGAACACTGATAGCAGGCAGTTGATTTACCGTAACAATTGCCATATTTGATGTCAAATCGGCACAACCACCATCAGGATAAGCAATTATACAATAGTAATACGTGTCACCAATTGTAGCCGTTGATGGTAGATAAGTAGCAGATGTAGCTCCGGTAATTTTTGTTCCGGTAAAAGTATTGTTTGTATTCCGATACCATTGATATGATGCTGCCCCAATACCAAATTTACATGAAACAGCCAGAATATTAGGAATTCCGTTTTGACAAACAGTACTCGAAATCGGCTGGTTCACGACTACCGGAGTCGGATTGACCGTTATGGAAAATATTTTAGGCGTCCCAACACATCCTTTGTCAATTGGTGTAACAGTGATATTGGCTGTCACAGGAATTGTATCATTGTTTACAGCAATAAATGGTGATAAATTTCCGGCTCCTGTTGCAGGCAACCCTATTCCAGGATTGTCGTTAGTCCATGAATAGTTTGTAGTTGCAATACTTCCCGAGAATATTTCATCCGTTGTCAGAAAACCGTTACATACATGTTGGTTCAGCAGTTGGTTAACCGTAGGAGTCGGATTGACTTTAATAGTAAACAATATCGGTGTTCCATCACAGCCATTCGTAGTAGGTGTTACGGTTACTGTTGCAATAACAGGTACATTTCCCGGATTCTGTGCCGTAAAAGCAGGCAAACTATCGTTGCCGAATGCAGCAAGTCCAATAGATGGCGTGTCATTTGTCCACGAATAGGTCGTTCCGGTAAGATTTGCACCAAAACCTATTTTTGTTGATTTTTCATTATTACACAAGGTCACATTTCCAACCGGTGAAATCACAGGCAATGGATTCACAGTAATTGTGTAATCCGAACTTGTTCCCAAACATGCAGAACCGTTATTGATAGTCGAAGTTGCGGTATAAGTTACCGTAAGCGGAGCTGCTGTTGAATTTATCAAAGTCTGAGCCGGAATAGTGTTCGTTCCGGAAAGTGCAGCACCGGTAATTCCGGCAGGCGCATTGGCTAACCAATTGTACGAAACACTACCAACCGTTGAACTCGACAACGTAACCGGAAACGTAGCATTGCCCGAACAAATCTGTTGATTTGGTTTTGAAAACAATACATTCGATTTCGGGTAAACTGTCACTTCCACATTAAACGAATTAGCCGTACAATTCCCCAGAATCAATGTGACCGTATAGGTTGCAGTTGCCACCTGATCGGTCGTATTGGTCAATGTCTGCGAAACCGAAGCTTTTGGTACGGGCTGAGCAGTTGCTCCGGTTATGGCTCCGGCAGGAGAAATTACAGGCAAAGTCCAGGTGTACATTGTTCCCGGAGGAACAATATTTCCATTTCCGTTTGCAGGAATAAATGAAAACGCATCACCACTGCATATTGTATCTTTTTGTAAAGTGGTAATCGTCGGAATCGGATTCACCGTTATGGTGTAAGCCGCTGTTCCCTTGCAACTGATTCCCGTGTTTGAGTCTGCTGTAACCAGATAAGTTACAACAATCGGATCAAACGTTGAATTGGTCAATGTTTGTACAGGAATCTGGTTCGTGCCTGAAGTTGTCATTCCGGTAATTCCGGCCGGAACAACTGCCGACCAGCTGAACGTTGCTCCTGCAATATTACTTGTCAGATCAACTGCATTTGTTTGCGAACCGGAACAAACAATCTGATTCCCAACTGAGAAATTAACTGCCGGAGTTGGATTAACCGTTATGGCAAATGATTTAGGACTTCCGGTACATCCATTTGCCGTAGGAGTTACCGTGATCGTGGCAACTAACGGAACCGTTCCGGTATTTACACCCGTAAACTGAGAAATATCTCCCGATCCACTTGCCGGCAAACCTATTGAAGGAGTATCGTTCGTCCAGTTATAAACTGTGCCGGCCACAGCTCCGGTAAATGTTACAGTTGAAGATTTTGTAGCGTTACAAATAACCTGATTAGTAGGCTGATTGATAGTCGCAGTCGGGTTTACGGCAATAGTGAATGTTCTGGAGGTTCCCGAACATCCGTTTGCTGAAGGAATTATAGTTATTGTGGCAACCACCGGAGCAGTTCCGTTATTTACAGCAGTAAATGCAGGAAGATTTCCGGCGGCACCGGCACTTAGCCCAATGGAGGGTGTGTCATTTGTCCATGCAAAAGTTGTTCCGGCCACCGGACTACCAAAAGCAACACCGGCAAATGCTTCATTATTACAAAGAGTTTTATTGGTTACGTTATTAGCTGTTGAATTTGGGTAAACGGTTATTGTAAAGATGGTTGAAGTTCCGGTACAACCGGTCGCTGTAATTTTTGGTGTAACAGTTATAGTTGCTGTCTGAATAATCGTTGTGGTATTCTTTACTGTAAACGAAGCTATATTTCCCGTTCCCGAAGCCGGCAACCCGATACTGGTGTTACTGTTTGTCCAGTTGTAGGTTGTTCCGGCAATTGTTCCGGTAAAAGTTACAACATCCGAAGCATCACCTTTACATTTTGTTTGATTTGCCACTGCATCAACAGTCGGAACAGGATTCAGAGTAAACGATTTACTATCGGAAGTCACGCCACATTCGTTGGTAACGGATAACGAAACAACATGTACCCCGTTTGTATTGTATGTAACCACTCCGGGAACAGCCACATTAGAAGTTGCAGGTGTTCCGCCCGGGAAACTCCAGGCATACGTCATTGCCGCAACCGATCCACCGCTATTAATTACGGCAGTCGGACTTACCGATGCAGGTCCGCAAACATCCGGCAATACATTGACAGAAACCACAGGCGGCTTCTTCACCGTTATATTTTTTGATAATAAATAAACACCACACGAATTGGTAACCGATAATTTCAAGGTATAAATTCCGGGATTTGTAAACTTAAACGATGGATTTATTGACGTTGAATCGGTTCCGCCAGTATAACTATACGATGAAGTGGTTCCCCACGAACCCGGAGAATAAGTTACATCCCAGTGGTAAGCTGTAGGAGTTGGGGCTGAAACCGTATTGGAAGTATTGGATACGGTGGTTGAAAAAGGAGCACAACCATCAAATTTATTAAAATCGACTGAGAAAGACAAAACCGGACTGGCTTCTACTTTTACTGTTTTTGTAATGCTATCCGAACCGCAACGATTACCCGAAAGCATGGTAATGGTATAGGTTCCCGGTACCGTAAATCTCGGACAGATTTCATTTGTTCCCGGATTCCATGATTTATAAAATGTGGAACCATTATCATTTCCAAGTGTCCCACTGGTCAAAATAAAGGTAGCCGGAGTAATTCTCCACACCACAGTCGGACTTACATTACAACCACCGGCAACAATTTCTGCAGCACCTGTTGAAGTATTTTGAATACAAAACGGCATATTAACACAATAAGCTGGTTGTACAGGAACCATAAAATCAGCAACAGGCGGTGTGGAAACATAAATCGGAACTATTAACGACTGCGACTGTCCACACGAATTCTTAGCAATAATAAATGCTGAAAAAGCATTGGAATAACCATTGCTGTTTGTTCCGCACGATGCTTTGAGGAAGGTATGCGATATAGATGACGGCAACGGATTGGAATCATCATAATTCTGAACCGGAGAACCATCATTAAAAGTAATACTGTAGGTTGTTCCAGGAGGATTCAAAGCCGTTCCCAGAATAGGAATTGTCAGTTGATCTGCAATACAAATATCGGTATTACCCGGATTTTGTAACGTTATAGCAGGATTTGAACTGACAAATACTTTATATGTTTTAGTAACCGGACATCCTGAAGCATTTGTTACCGTAAAGTTCAAATTCCAAACACCCTGATTATACACATGTTTGGTTGTTGTAAATGATACAGCCGAAAAATTGGCCGAGGCATCTCCCCAACTTATCGTATATCCTGTATTGGTGGCGGTAGTGGTTGAAGCATTGGTAACAGTTATTTCCAGATTGGAATTGCTACAGGTTTTAAATACCGGATTTCCATTCAATACATCGGGGGTGAAACTGGAAGTAAGCGTTGCATCCGGTAATGCATTTACAGTTATGGTTGCTGAACCAGCCTGCGCAACTGCCGCAGAGGAAGCATCTTTGACGTTGACAAGCGAATAAACAAAAAGGCCGGCTACCGTAGTAGGCGCAGCAACCGTTACGCTGTTTCCTGAAACAGTAGTACAGGTTAAATTGCCGCCGCCATTGATTTTATAGGTAAATGTATAAGGTGCTGTGCCTCCGGCTCCGGTAAATGTAACAAAAGGACTTGGATTGTTTTGACAAACGGAAACCGTACCACTTATTGAAGCGCTGACAGCCGCACTAATACTGGAAAAGACTGATAAAAAAAGAAAAAGAAATAAAAGCCTGTATAATCTATTCATTGACCATTCCCGTGATTTATTGTCAGAATTTTTACTACAAGACAGAATTCTTAATATTATCATTTAGATTAATAAATTTGATAACTTAAATGTCTGCGATAAAAGTATCATTTAAATCAAATCTGCTACATAAAATTATCATAATAAAACTATAAATTCGCAAGAATTACGTTAATGCAGGTAAAACCTATTGCCATCGCCTGTTTTATGAAATTTTCAAATCATTTTTTTATAAAAAAAACATAATGGCAACTGCTTAATCCAAGTATTTATGACATAGAATTTTCAACACCTCCTATTGTAACTGGGCAGAAAAAAAGAGCTTTATTCGGTTGAATAAAGCTCCTTATATTTTAATCTGATCTTTTGAATTAAAGCACACCATCCCATTCTTTATAGAACTCATCCAAAAATGATTCCATAAACCGATGTCTTTCTGCGGCCATTTGTTGTCCGGATTGAGTATTCATTCTGTCTTTCAGCAACAGAAGTTTTTCGTAGAAATGATTCAATGTGGGAGCCGAACTCTGCTTATATTCTTCTTTGGACATGTGCAGGTTCGGTTTTATTTCGGGATTATAGATTTCCCTGTTTTTGAAACCGCCATAATTAAACGTACGGGCAATGCCAATTGCGCCAATGGCATCCAACCGGTCGGCATCCTGCACAATATCCAGTTCCGGCGATTTGAACGATTGGGATTCATTTCCGCCTTTAAATGAAATATGGGTGATAATATTTTCAACATGCATGATAATTGACTCCTCCACTCCCAATGAATTCAGAAACTCACGGGCTTTCCGTGGTCCAGCCTCTTCATCCCCATCATTAAATTTGGAATCGGCAATATCATGCAACAACGCACCGAGTTCCACCACAAACAGGTTTGCATTTTCTGTTTCGGCAATATGTTTCGCCAGTTTCCAAACGCGATAAATATGCCACCAATCGTGACCGCCTTCGGCACCGGCCAGTGTTTGTTTTACAAACTCTACAGTTTTCAGAATGATGGTTTCCTGATTCATGACAATGATTTTAGTTATGTGGAATAACTTTTTCTATTCCAGTTCTTCGATATTATTTTCAGCCGGAAGTTCCAGTAACTTCACATCCTGAATGGCATTACCGGCAATTCCTTTGATGGAAGCATGCATATCAATGGTATTGACCGTTACTTTTTCAATCTGCTTTTCGCGTTTCTTCCAAATGTTTTGCATGGCTCTTTTTTCGCTTTCCAGGTCGGCTCTCATTTGGGTAAACCCTTCCACAATGGCTTCCACCTGCAAGCGAAACGTGTTACCGGTCAGGTAATCGTAGAGCATATGCATTTTATCGCCTTTGTTTTCCTGCGAACTCACTGCCATACTAATTTGAATAATGGATTCCCGTAACACACTACACAATCCTTTGAATTCGTCGTAGTTGCAAATCCATATTCCATCTTTCAATCCCATACGGTCCATATCGGCCGGCATCACTTCTGTAACCAGTACCCCAATGTTGGCTCCTTTTTCACGGATATCCGCTTTGAATTTTTCTATCCAGCTTGGCTGAAAATCCTTGGTTCGTTTGCTTTCGTAATAAATGGTTCCACAGTTTTGAAGAGTTCGTGTATTTACTACCTGAATGCAATCGCCCCCGCGGGCACCTTTTTTTATTTCTTCAATGGAGTCGAGAGGAAAGCGACTTGCCAGCCATTCTTCGATGGCCAGTTCCTGCACTTCGCCCTGCAATTGCATGGAACCCTGCTCCTGCTTTCGTTTCATTTCTTCGGTCAGCCGGCGTTGGTCTTCGAGTTGTTTCTGAAGTTCCCTGAACCGCAATTCATTTCTATCTTCTTCCTGTTTACGAATTTTTTCTTTTTCGGCAATCAGCGTTTCATTCAGATTTTTCTGCGCTTCGGCTTCGGCCAGTTCCTTGAGTTCCGACTTTTCGCGTTTCAGTTTTTCTATTTCAGCCTTGCTGCGATTCAGTTCTTTAACCTGTTCCGACTTTTCGTTCAGTTCTTTTTGTAACGCGTTGAATTGCTCGGCCTGTTCTTCCTGAAACTTTACTTTCAGCCGTTCTTCAATACCTTTGCGGTCTTCGCGTAATTGTTTTTCCAACCGGTCCTGAAAAAGTTCGTTCTCCTGTTTCTTCTTTTGCTCGAACTGTTCTTTGGCTTTGTTCAGAGTATCGAATTCTGCTTCGAATTTTTTCTTTTCTTCGGCAATCTGATTTTGATATTTCTGATTGATTTCATCTTCCAGCTGATGAGCCAGAATATCCTGAACATCGATAGTAGTGCCGCAATTCGGACATTTTATCTGATTATTATTCTTCATACGCAATAATTTGGGGGAATGGTCGTCTGTTTGAACCGTCTTTTAAGGAGAAAAGTTTCACCCTACAAACGTACAAAATATACTTAACACAACCAACGCTTTGTCAAAAACAGAAGTAATACGTAAGAATCCAAGCGAAATGTCATAAAAAAACTGCCTCAAATTTATTTTTGAGGCAGTTTTTTTGATTTAGATTCTATTGTCTTTTCAGTACAAAAGCCGTTCGCGCCGGAATATACAGCTTCAACCATTCTTTTCCAACCACATCTTTCGGGTTTGGAATTGTTGAATGAATAATACTTTCGTCAATCAGATTAAATCCACCAAATAATGATTCATCTGTGTTCAGTACAATTTTATAGCTGCCTTTATCGGCCAGAATGCCATAATCGGTAAATGATTTTGTTCCATTAAAATTGAATACAAAAACCAAATCACCACGCTGATATACCAAAACCTGATCGTCATCTTTATCCCAGAGTTGCTGGATAGAAATATGATTAAATGCCGGAGCCGAATTAATCATTCCAATCATGGCGCGGTCAAATTCGCCTAAGGCATTGTATAAATACTTTTCATTATCAACAAGTTCCCATTGCCGCCGCGCATATTTGTGCGACCAACCATTCCCTTCGCGCGGAAAATCAATCCATTCAGGATGTCCGAATTCATTTCCCATAAAGTTCAGATAACCACCGTTGATGGTAGATGCTGTAATCAGACGAATCATTTTATGGAGTGCAATTCCTCGATCCACCATAAGCGTATTATCACCTCGTTGCATGTGCCAGTACATTTCAGCATCAATTAACCGGAAAATTATCGTTTTGTCGCCTACCAGCGCCTGATCATGACTTTCGGCATAACTAATTGTTTTCTCATCGGAACGACGATTGGTCAGTTCCCAGAAAATATGTCCTACTTTCCAGTCTTCATCTTTTACTTCCTTAATCATTTTGATCCAGAAATCAGGAATTCCCATGGCCATTCTGTAATCAAAACCGATTCCTCCTTCGTCCACTTTTGTTGCCAATCCAGGCATTCCACTCACTTCTTCCGCCACTGTTATGGCATTCGGATTTACTTCGTGAATCAGTTTGTTCGCCAACGTGAGATAACAAATAGCGTCACCATCCTGATTCATATTGTAATACGAATCGTAACCGTTGAAATCTTCACCCAAACCATGACTCCGGTACAGCATGGAAGTTACTCCATCGAACCGGTAACCATCAAATTTATATTCTTCGAGCCAGAATTTACAATTAGAAAGTAAAAAGTGAAGCACCGAAGGTTTTGCATAATCAAAACAAAGCGAATCCCATGCAGGATGTTCGCGCCGCGAACCACCGTGAAAATACTGGTAAGGCGTTCCATCAAATCGTCCCAAACCTTCAACCTCATTTTTAACTGCATGTGAATGAACAATATCCATAATTACAGAAATTCCAAAGCCGTGCGCATCATCAATCAAATGTTTCAATTCTTCGGGAGTTCCGAACCGGGAAGAAGCTGCAAAAAAACTGGAAACGTGATAACCAAACGAACCGTAATACGGATGTTCCTGAATAGCCATGATCTGAATGCAGTTATAACCGGCACGCGCAATTCTTGGCAAAATAGTAACTCGAAATTCTTCGTAAGTTGACACTTTTTCTTCAGAACTCGACATGCCGATGTGACATTCATAAATCAGAAGAGGTTCTGTTTTCGGTTTGAAATTTGTATTTTTGAAAACGTAGGGTTGAAAAGGACTCCAAACCTGCGCACTGAAAATTTTCGTCACATCATCCTGAACAACTCTTCTGGCCCAGGCAGGAATGCGTTCTCCGCTGCCGCCCTCCCATTCAACCAGCAATTTATAAAGTTGTGAATGCGCCATGGCATAATCGGGCAAACGAATTTCCCAGATTCCATTCTGCATTTTTTTAAGCTGATAATCAGGATGCCGTTGCCAGTTATTGAAATCTCCAATCAGAAATATAGCAGTGGCATTGGGTGCCCATTCCCTGAAAATCCAGCCATCTGGCAACCGGTGAAGTCCGAAATACAAATATCCGGTAGCAAAACCTGACAAATTTGTGCTTTCGCCAACCAACTTCTTTTCAACACTTTCGAAATAATCATAACGTCCACTGATTGCATCAGCATAAGGTGCAAGCCATGGATCGGAATTTAAAATTTTAAGATCTTTCATAAATTTATGTCTGGAACTTCAATATTACCGATGGTTAATAAATTGTCAATCAGCAGGAATCAATGTTTATACTAAAACCCTAAACCAAAACTTTTACGATTACTTTTTTATGCTGGCCTACGGCAATTCCCGGTTGGTGTGCATCCTGAGGAAAAAATATCGCAAATTCATTCGGTTGAACGCTGATAAAATTAGAAGCTTTATCTCCAAAAAAAGCCACATCTTTGGCGGAGTTATAAGCTTCAGTTGGTTGTTCTAATTTATCAACGGCAATCCAACCCATTGTTTCTACAGCTGTAACCGGAACCTGAATGTCGATATAACGTTCATGCGTTTCCATTTTGGCTTCGTCTGCAGATTTCCCTATAACATCAACCACATTTACAAATAAATCAGAACCGTCTAATTCAATTTTTCCAAATGGAAGTGAAGCCAGATCAGTATTTTGTAAGAAATGAAAAGCTTGTTTAAATCGGGGATGGACTGTTTCATACAATCCGGCATTTTTTAAAGAGTCTAAAATCATCTATTGTCAGTTATCAGTATATAATTATCTATTTGATTATGAATTCAGTTCATCAACAGTAAAATTCAGGAATTGGTTCAATGGGTAAGCACATTTCAGAATTCCACCGACAATCTGAACAAAATTTTCAGATTTTAAATGGGAATCATTAAACTTAAAATCAACCAGATAATGTTTCAGTTTAAGCAATTCTGCATCCGGAAAATCTTTTGGAAATCCGGGTGGAACATTTTTAAGTTTATCTTCCTGAAAAAATTCTTTGAAATATTGTGAGAATTCAGGATTGTTTCTTATTTCGTTAAGTTCGTCAATGTTATCAAAAACACTTTGGCGAAGCGCTTTGAGCACATTCGGTTCAGGACCCCAAACACCTGTTCCAACAAAGCAACCATCCGGATCGATATGTAAATAGTATCCGGCACGACGACTTTTTCGACCACCGGCCGAAGCAATATAAATTCCGAAATGAGTTTTGTAAGGTGTTTTATCGTTCG
>Ga0302215_10003408_pt1 | contig 10672 bp, 12 predicted proteins | sample II_Fen_N3_1_FD_194580 | JGI IMG/M metagenome (GOLD analysis project Ga0302215, IMG submission 194580) | Peat permafrost microbial communities from Stordalen Mire near Abisko, Sweden - II_Fen_N3_1 | ecosystem: Environmental > Terrestrial > Soil > Wetlands > Permafrost | place: Sweden: Abisko... | reverse complement strand
CCTAAATCTTTTGAAGAATTATCTGAAGTGTTAGACCTTATAAATAAAAGCATTAAAAATTCGGCTAATACTGAATTTAAAGAATTAGCACAAAAGAAAATACAAAAAGGACTTTTCAAAAAAATAGAAGAAGCTTTAGAATATGAAGAAGAATAATAGAGAGGTGGATTAGTAAATATAAACCAAGCATATTCGTAAAATATTGGAATAAACTCGGAGGATTACTAACATTTATATTTGGATTCATGGGTTTTATTGCATACAAGAATATCGAAAATGTAAAATATCCAAACTCTAAACTCTCATATAACAATGAAATATCTCAACTTCTTAAAGAAGGTGTAAATAAAGAAAATGAGCCAAAAGCAATCGAACTATTGCTTAAATATACCACTGACTACCAACCTGTCAAAATAATCAGTATAAAAACATACGACAAACAAGCAGTTGTTATCCTAATTATATCAGTGATCATTTTCTTTATTATGATTATCAAACCCAAAACTACGCTTGGGATAGGTAGATTTGAAAAAACATCAAAAGCTTATGATACATATACCAAGCTAATGTTGTTCACTTTACCAAGTGTGATAATTATTCCTATACTTGTTGACTGGATAATCAGGTTAATAAATTAATATTTAAAATATCGTAACAAAAAACGCGAACCGATTCACTCGATTCGCGTTTTTCATTAGTACCTATTACATCAAATACCCAGAATAATATGGGCATCTATATTCAGTTTTTTATTCATCTCCCGTGCAACTTTCAGAGTTGGTTCACTTTTACCTGTCAGGTATTCACTTACACGTGAAGTACTCACTCCAAGCATTTGCGATAATTTAACCTGATTCAAACCCATTTCATACATTCTGAGCTTAATAACATCTACCAGAGTTGGTGCCGCTATTGGAAAGTGTGCTTCTTCGTAATCAGCAACCAGATTAGAAATTACACTTAATTCAATCAGGTTTTTATCGAACTCAGGTGTATCATTATCAACAATTTCCAGAAGTTCTTCAATTCTCAATTTAAGAGCTTCATATTCTGTTTCATTATTAATTTGTGTCATATTATTTTTGATTATAACAACGAGTTTCTAAATCTTTGAGCAATCCGTTTTATCATACTCTTTATGAGTTCCAATAAAACGAATATAAACCATTTTAATGTTGAAAAGAACAATGGCTACCAGCCTGTAATCATTACCCTTAATATTGAAAACAAATCTTTTATTACCAACAGAGTCCACCGTATTAAATGAATTTTTTATATCAGCAAAACAAGTCCAATTTGCTTCCGATGTTTTTGAATACCAATCCTGAAGAGCAGTTTCTGCATCTTTATGCTTTACACAAAAATTCGTAATTGCCTTGTAAGTTACAATTCTCATGTTGATTATTATTTGCTGCAAAGATAAAACAATATTTTGTAAAACGGAATATAATCCCGAAATACAAGACAACAAAAACGCGAACCGGCTCACCCGATTCGCGTTTTTGTTACTTTCAATTGTCAACTATCAATTATCAACTATTTGTTGTATTGATTTACCAAAGCATCTACCTCATCGGTAATCAGCTTAGAAAACTCAGCCACTTTCATAGTGCCTTTGTCACCTTCGCCCTGACGACGTACAGCAACCTCACCATTTTCAGCTTCTTTTTCACCTACAATCAACATATAAGGAATACGTTTCAACTCGTTATCACGAATTTTGCGACCAATTTTCTCGTTACGATCATCTACCGTTACACGAATATCCAACGCGTTCATGTCTTTAGCAATCTGGAATGCATAGTCGTTGAATTTTTCGCTAATTGGTAATACCACAACCTGATCAGGAGTCAACCACAATGGGAATTTACCGGCTGTGTGCTCAATAAGTACAGCCACGAAACGCTCCATTGAACCAAACGGCGCACGGTGAATCATTACCGGACGGTGTTTAGCATTGTCCTCTCCGGTGTATTCAAGTTCAAAACGCTCAGGCAAGTTATAATCCACCTGAATAGTTCCCAACTGCCATTTACGACCGATAGCATCGCGTACCATAAAGTCAAGCTTAGGGCCATAGAAAGCAGCTTCGCCGGTTTCTACCTTCGCTTTCAAGCCTTTTTCGGCACAAGCTTCGATAATTGATTTTTCGGCTTTATCCCAGTTTTCGTCAGAACCAATATATTTCTCACGATTGTTTGGATCGCGCAATGATATTTGTGCTTCAAAGTTTTCAAACTCCAAGGCTTTGAAAATAATAAAGATAATATCCATTACTTTCAAAAACTCATCCTTCACCTGATCTGGACGACAGAAAATATGTGCATCATCCTGAGTAAAACTACGTACACGAGTCAAACCATGCAACTCACCGCTTTGTTCGTAACGATAAACAGTACCAAACTCAGCAATACGAACCGGAAGTTCTTTGTACGAACGTGGTTTGAATTTATAAATCTCACAGTGGTGAGGGCAGTTCATCGGTTTCAACAAGTACTCTTCACCTTCTTCCGGTGTATGAATTGGTTGGAACGAATCTTTACCATATTTTGCGTAGTGACCTGAGGTTACATACAATTGTTTGTTACCAATATGCGGAGTCATTACCTGTTGGTAATCGAAGCGGCGTTGGATTTTTTTCAAAAAATCTTCCAGGCGCAAGCGCAATGAGGTACCGCGTGGCAACCACATTGGAAGTCCCTTGCCCACCATTTCGGAGAACATAAACAATTCCAGTTCTTTACCAATCTTACGGTGATCGCGTTTTTTAGCTTCTTCCAGCAACACCAAATACTCATCGAGCATTTTCTTTTTTGGGAAAGTAATACCGTACAGACGAGTCAACATTTTGCGTTTTTCGTCACCACGCCAGTAAGCACCGGCTACGCTCAACACTTTGATCGCCTTAATATCGCCCGTGTTAGGCAAGTGAGGTCCACGACACAAATCAGTAAAATTGCCTTGCGAATACAAGGTAATAGTTCCGTCAGCCAGGTCGTTAATCATCTCAGTTTTGTACACTTCGCCAATAGCATCGAAACGAGCCAAAGCATCAGCTTTACTTATATCGGTACGAACGATGGCTTCTTTACGGCCTGCTAATTCAAGCATTTTTGCTTCAATAGCCGCCAGATCACCTTCTTTAATGGAAACTTCGCCCGGATCTACATCATAATAGAAACCGTTTTCGATAGCCGGACCGATACCGAATTTAATGCCCGGATACAATTCCTGTAAGGCTTCGGCCATAAGGTGAGCAGACGAGTGCCAAAAAGCGTGTTTAGCTTCTTCATCGTCCCATTTATGCAATTTAATGGCTGCATCGGTTTCGATTGGACGGGTTAAGTCCCAAACTTCTTCATTTACTGTGATAGCAAGCACTTCTTGTGCTAATCGGGAGCTGATACTTTCAGCCAGTTGTAGTCCGGTTATGCCTTTGGCAAATTCGCGTACCGAACCGTCGGGGAATGTTACTTTAATCATACGTTTTGAACCTTACAAATGGTTTTTAAATTTTGAGTTGCAAAGATACCATTTTTGAATACAAATGTTGCAAAATTGCCAAATGAACTTAAAAATAAATCTATTTATTTGAACAAAAACAAATGTTCTACGTTAAATTACGCAAGCATAATAGTTCATTTAAAATAATAGTTATACTTTTGTAACCATTTTCAAAACAAACCAATCCATGAACTCAAACGAAACAGTTTCAATAAATAAAATTATTGAGAATTTAATTTATCTGCATCCCTTACTTTCAAAGAGTTTAACTCGTTCCATCAAAGAAAAAACGAATCTCAATCCGGGCAGTTTATTCATTTTGGGGCTACTCAGCAAATACGATGTGCTATCGATGTCCGAAATTGGCTGTAAATTATCCATACCAAAACCACATGTAACTGCTCAGGTAGACAAATTAATTTCAGAAGGAATGGTTGAACGCATATTCGATCCTAACGACAGACGAATTGTCAATATAAGATTCACTGAAAAAGGAAAAGAAGACTTTAAAGCCATCAAGCAAGAAATTAGCAAAGACATGCGCGAACGCATTGAAAAGCTTGATGAGCAACGATTAAAGTTACTTTTCGACTCAACACAGCAAGCGCGTGAGATATTGTCTGAAATAATGCTAGACTCTCACTCAACTATAACTACATGCTCTAAAAATCAAGAATAAAATAAATTTAAAACATAAAAATTTAAGGTATGACTAAAAAGAAAAAAGACTTAAAAATTTACATTCCACTAATAACAGTGATTTTAATTGCAATTGTCGGTGGTGTTTACTGGTACATTGATTATAACAGCTTTATCAAAACAGATGATGCTTTTGTTACATCCGATGTGGTAACTGTAAGCCCTAAAATCATGGGGCGCATCAGTAAAGTTTATGCAGAAGAAGGCGATTCGGTTAAAGAAGGCCAACTATTAGCCGAACTTGACAGCACAGATTTACTGGCACAAAAAGAGGTTGTTTTATCATCAAAAACAATGACTCAATCGAATAAAACTCAAGCTGAAGCAAAATACCAATATGATTTAAAGAATATTGATGTATTAAAAATCAATATTGAACGCTCAAAAGAAGATTTCGAACGTGCTCAACTTCAATTCAATGGTGGTGTTACAACAAAAGAACAGTACGACCACATGAAAAAAGCATTAGAAACAGCACAAGCGCAATATGAAGCTGCCAAAGCTCAGATTCAATTATCAAAAACACAGATTGCTTCATCCGAGACGTCAATTAAATCGTCAGATGCATCTATTAACTCTATCAATACTCAGTTGAAAAATACACGTTTGTATGCTTCTGCAACTGGTATTATCGCAAAACGCTGGTTACTACCGGGCGATATTGCGAATCCGGGTCAGTCAATCTTTACCATCAACAACAATTCAAAATTCTGGGTAAACGTTTTCCTCGAAGAAACTAAACTTGACAACCTGCACATCGGTCAGTCAGCTAAATTCACGCTCGACACCTACCCTGATGTAGTATTCACCGGGAAAGTTTTCCTTATGGGTTCAACCACCGCTTCTCAGTTCTCACTTATTCCGGCCAGCAACGCCTCGGGTAACTTCACAAAAGTGACTCAACGTGTTCAGTTGAAAATATCAATTGACGGCATTGAAGGTAAAGAGAAATTGTCGGCTTACCGTTTAATGACAGGTATGTCGGCTGTGGTTAAAATCATAAAATAACACATGAGAAGAGTTTCAAAAGCACATAAAATAAGAAGAAAGTTACGCAGTCGCGGCTCATCGTTCCATCCAAGCCACAAGAGCTACAAGTGGTTTGTGTTGGCCAATGTGATGCTTGGGACGTTTATGGCTGTACTTGATAGTACCATCGTAAACGTAAGTCTCCCAAAAATCATGTCGGCATTTGGAGTCGGACTTTCCACCATCGAGTGGGTAGTAACCGCATATATGCTCGCCATGGCTGCCATGTTACCTACATCGGGCTGGCTAGCCGATAAGTTCGGATACAAACGCGTTTATTTCTGGGGATTATTCCTGTTCACCTTTGGCTCGTTCCTTTGCGGACTTTCCGACAATGAAACGACGCTTATTCTGGCTCGTATTATTCAGGGCTTGGGAGCAGGAACCGTTCAACCGCTTGGTATGGCCATTATCACCCGCGAGTTTCCACCCCATCAACGTGGTATCGCCATAGGTTTCTGGGCTATTGCTGCAGCTGCTTCAGTTTCGTTTGGACCACTCATTGGTGGATATTTGGTCGACAATTTCAACTGGCAGCTTATTTTCAATGTAAACATACCGGTGGGTATCATTGCATTGTTGTTCACGGTGGTTATTCAACGAGAATTTGTACACAAAACTACACGTAAATTTGATTACATCGGATTTATTTCGATTATCATTTCCCTGCCTGTTCTGCTTTTTGCTTTGTCTGAGGGAAACGCACAAACAAACTCCGAAGGTTGGTCAGCACCTTATATCCTGGTTTGTTTTGCCATTTCGGCTATTGGGCTTGCGGTATTTCTTACTCAGGAACTGACAACTGAATACCCACTACTCGATTTAAAGCTATTAAAAGACAGAAACTTTGGTTTGTCCAATCTGGTATTATTCCTATTTGGTATTGGTATGTTTGGGAGCACGTTTTTACTTCCAATGTATTTGCAAAATTCGATGGGTTACACGGCACTACAATCAGGAGCCGTTTTTCTTCCGGTTGGTATATTACAAGGCTTTATATCACCCATATCGGGTTGGTTTTCGGACAAAGTAAATGCCAGAATGCCTCTGCTCCTGGGTATTGTATTGCTGATATTTAGTTTTTACATGAATTCGCAATTGTCATTTATGACCGAGCATTCGTTTATAATGACATCGCTTTACCTTCGTGGGCTGGGAATGGGTATGATTTTTACACCGCTAAGTTCATTCTCATTATCAACAATCCCTCGCGACAAAATGGCTCAGGCATCTGGGATTACAAACACAGTCCGTCAGGTAGGTGGTAGTTTTGGGGTTGCTTTACTCTCGACTATGTTAACAGAGCGTGTAAATTATCACGCTCAGATTTATGGTGGCGCTATTCAATCTGGTTCACAAGTATTCCGGAATACAGTTAGTGGCATATCAACCTACATCCAACATAACGGAGGCAGTTCGGCGGTTGTTGCTGCAAAACAAAGCCAGAGTGTACTTATGTCGCATCTGAGTACTCAAGCCTTTATCGAAGGTATAAACGACGACTTTTTGATAGCTGCCGGAATTACCGCTCTTTGTTTTATTCCCATCATTATGATGAAAAAGAAAAAAAAGAAAACCGATGTACCTCAGGAAGCTATGGCTCACCTGGATTAAGGTTTTTAGAAAATCATTGAATAAATTAACTCGCTTTAAAAATAGTAAGACAATGACATATAAAAAAATAATAATCGCTTTGTTTCTGTCACCTGCATGGCTGGTACAAGCACAAACTACGGGTGATTCCCTCACACTTTCGGGCATTCTGAACGAAGTGATACATAATTATCCGGCCATTCAAAAGACTCAATCCGATTTAGATGCGTCAGATGCAAAGATAAATCTATCTAAAACTGCTTATTTGCCTGAAGTTAGTCTTACGGCCAATTACGCCCTTATAGGACCAACTTCAGAAATTACCATACCGGGCATGGGATCATTTCACCTTTATCCGGCTCATAACTATTCCGCATCCGTAAACGTTAGCGAAAATATCTATGATTTTGGAAAAGCAAAGAAAAATATTGCTTTTGAGCAACTAAGCAAACAAATGGTTGGATTAAACGTGGAACAGCTCAAACAGAAACTATCAAGTGCTATGGTGAGCAACTTTTATTCCATTGTATTTTTACAAGAAGCTATTAAAATTAAGAATGAAGAACTTACTACTTTGAAAGCTCACGCGCAGTTTGTTGAGAAGAAAGCTGCAACAGGATCAGCCACAAAATATGAAGTATTGACTACTAAAGTTCGAATTTCAACAAATGAAACACAAATGGCGGATTTAGTTAATACACTTCAAATTCAAATCGGTCAACTAAATTCTTACCTTGGAAAAAGTCAAGAAACAAAGCTAATCGTAAAGAAAGAATTGTTACAACCCAATATAATACCAAATAACGACTCTCTTTTCAATTTTGCATTTAACCACAGAAGCGAAATGAAACTTATTCGCCAAAAAAGTACATTAGCAACATCTCGTTTACAAATAGTTAGTGCAGTCAACAATCCATCGCTCAATTTCATGGGATCAGGTGGTATTAAAAACGGCTATTTGCCCGACATGATGGCTGCAACTCCTAACTTCACGCTTGGAATTGGACTTAAAGTGCCACTTTTCGATGCCAACCGATCTAAATACAGTAAAATTCAGGCTCAAACCGATATTGACGGTAATGTGCAGGAAACAGAACTTGTTCGCAGAAACATTGTGAATGAAGTTCTCGAAAGTAAAGTAAATGCATTGTCGGCTCAAGACAAGGTACAATTGTCAGAATTGCAACTACAACAGGCACAAGAAGCTTATCAATTAGCTAAAACAAGCTTCAATATCGGAGCAATCACTAATCTTGAACTAATGTACAGTTTCACAGCCGTAACTAATAGTAAACTTGCGTTATTAAAAACTAAAATTGACTATACCATAAGCCTTTACAGACTTAAAATAGCGTTGGGAGAACAAATATATTAATATATTATCGAAGTAAATTTGACCGCAACTACTGCTTCACTTTTATTGATAGCTATTACACATTTTTGTCTCACAATAAAAATTAATATATAGCTGAGAAACATCTAAAATACCCATTGTCAATCAAAGATTTATTCGTATCTTTGCCCCGCTTTAATAAAGACTTATTACAAATTAATAAAAAGCTAACAAACATTATGTTAAATCATTATGAAACCGTTTTCATTTTAACTCCCGTTTTGTCTGATGTACAGATGAAGGAAGCGGTAGAAAAATTCAAAGCCATTCTTACAGAGAATGGTGCGACTATTACCAATGAGGAAAATTGGGGATTACGCAAGCTTGCTTATCCAATCCAAAAGAAATCTACAGGTTTTTATTCGTTGCTTCAGTTCGATGCAGAGCCATCAGTAATCGCTACATTGGAAACTCAATTCCGTCGTGACGAACGTGTACTCCGTTTCTTATCGTTCCGTTTGGACAAATATGCGTTCGAGTACGCCGAAAAAAGAAAAAATGTTAAATCAAAAGAAGTAAAGGAGAACTAAGAACATGGCAGCAAACAACGGAGATATCAGATATCTAACTCCACCCTCAGTAGATGTAAAAAAGAAAAAATATTGTCGCTTCAAAAAAAGTGGTATTCGTTACATCGATTACAAAGATCCAGAATTTTTGAAAAAATTCTTAAACGAACAAGGAAAAATTCTTCCACGTCGCCTTACCGGTACTTCGTTGAAATTTCAACGTAAAGTAGCTCAAGCAGTAAAAAGAGCACGCCACATCGCGTTGCTTCCTTATGTAACCGATATGATGAAATAATTAAGAAGGAGGAAAAAGTATGGAAATTATATTGAAAGAAGATGTAATCAACTTAGGTTACAAAGGCGATATTGTTAAAGTAAAAGATGGTTACGGACGTAACTTCCTTATTCCAACTAAAAAAGCTATTTTGGCAACAGAATCAGCTAAAAAAATGTTGGCAGAAGACTTAAAACAACGTGCTCACAAATTGGAACGTCTGAAAAATGATGCTATTGAATTGGCTGATAAATTGAAAGACATTACATTATCTGTTGGAGCAAAAACAAGCACAACTGGAAAAATATTCGGTGCAGTTGGTCCTATCCAAATTGCAGATGCTTTTGAAAAAGCAGGTTTTTCAGTTGATCGCAAAGTGATTGTACTTAAAGAAGCCGTAAAAGAAATCGGCTCATACAAAGCTACATTAAAACTTCACAAAGAAGTAACTGTTGAAGTTGCTTTCGAAGTTGTAGCTGAATAAGTTTTCAATTCAAAATCAAGATAAGACCCGTTATACGAAAGTGTAACGGGTCTTTTTAATGTAAAAAACATTGAAAGGTAAAAATATAAGACAAATAATTATATTGCGAATAATTTCTAATCAAAATTTCTAATCACTTATTGTATCTAAAGTATTTCATTGTATCTTTGTACAAATTTTCACAAATACCCATTCATTTCAGTATATAATTTTAGTGATTATATTTCAGTTTAGAGTATGTCAGAAACACTAGCAACATTAAAAGAGCAGAATATAGATAATCAAACAGATAAGGTCATCTCAAAAATAAAAGAACTTATCAATTCAGGAATCCTTAAACCAGGTGATAGATTACCTGCAGAACGAAAAATGGCACTTGAATTTGGAGTTGGAAGAACTCAAATACGAGAAGCATTACATAAATTAGAGTTTTATGGCATTATCAAAACACTCCCTCAAAGTGGGTCTGTAATAAATGGGTTAGATATCAACACTCTCGATGGGCTAATTTCGGATGTTTTAAATCTGCAATCATACGATTTTCTTTCACTTGTAGAAACCCGCATAGTACTTGAAGTAAATGCCGTAAAATTATGTGCTGAAAGATGCACAGCTCACGACATTAAAGTATTAACCAGAATGCATGAAAACTATATAAAATATTTTGATACTCCAGATCGGGTAAGTCATGATTTTTCATTTCATCGCGCTATTGCTGAAGCAAGTCACAATCCAGTTTTAAAGGCTATGCTTATGATTATCATACCAGATATATTGACAATTTTTCAGCGTGACAGGATTTGTGCTCCTAACATGACTAGCCTCAAAGAACATGAGCAAATGCTAGATGCAATAATTTCTAAGGATTCTGAGCGTGCAGCTGCAATTATGACGCAGCATTTACAAGGTGTACTTGAATTTGCAAAGAAGAAACTTACAGAAAATAATAAATAAACATAATTCACTCGAGTACATATTCCAGTTCATTCCTATAATTCAATTTTCAAACTCCCTAATAGCGGAATTTCTCAATACACCTATTTCTCTCTACATTCCAGAAGGTATTTTTACCAAGCACTAATTGTCACACACCGTTTAGTCTATTATTACTTTTAGAACAACAAGTTTGAGCTATAATTATCGGATATTACCGCAAAAAAAAGCCCCAACTACTGAATCAGTAATTG
>Ga0302215_10003404_pt1 | contig 10675 bp, 9 predicted proteins | sample II_Fen_N3_1_FD_194580 | JGI IMG/M metagenome (GOLD analysis project Ga0302215, IMG submission 194580) | Peat permafrost microbial communities from Stordalen Mire near Abisko, Sweden - II_Fen_N3_1 | ecosystem: Environmental > Terrestrial > Soil > Wetlands > Permafrost | place: Sweden: Abisko... | reverse complement strand
TTCGAATGGTGTTGGGAGTTTTATTGGTACAAGAAGAATAAAATGCAATAATAAGTATCAATAAAACAGCACGTTGTAATGAATTCATTATATATATATTTTTCATTTCTTTACTCGAAGTTCAATCAACGTAATTTCGGGTGGTACGCCAATTCGCATAGGTATTCCAACAAAACCAATCCCTCTGTTTACATAAAGGTATTGTTTTCCGGTTTTATATAAACCATCCCATTCTTTGAAAACCCAGGAAGAGGGCGATAATTGTTTGTTGTTAAAATGAAACCCGAATTGCGATGCATGTGTGTGACCGGACATTGTTAGAATAATATTCTCTTTACCAACAACTTCTGCATCCCAATGTGTTGGATCATGCGTTAATAAAAGCTTTATTTCTGAACTATTAATTCCAAGCATTGCTTTTTTTAAATTTCCATAAGTCGACAAAGGTGATTTTCCCCAGTTTTCGACCCCAATTAATGAAATTTTATCTTTTCCTTTGTGTAAATCAATGTTTTCGTTTAATAGGAGCCTAAATCCAAAATCACGAATTGCTTGTTTAGTTTTTATCAAGTTGGCTTCATGATCTTTTTCCGATTTCCAATTGGCATAGTCGCCATAATCATGATTACCCATTATTGCAAATTTACCACTTTTCGATTGTAGTTTCAAAAAATAAGGCTGCCACCCTTCGGTTTCATTAGAAAAATTATTGACCATATCGCCAGTAAATACAATAATGTCAGCTTGTTGTGAATTAATTATTTCAGTAATGGGATTCATAATACTGAAGTCACGATTCCAATTACCGATATGAAAATCAGAAAATTGTACAATCCGATAACCATCAAATGCAGCTGGTAAATCAGGAACTTCAATAACCACTTTTTTAAGCGTAAAATCCCTTGGAGCAACAAATCCACCATATAAAATAATTAGAAGAATTGAAAAACTTAGTACTAACCCCACCCATCTTAATATATGAGTTTCTTTTGCAATTATTTTTTTTAATGTAAAATTGAAAAAGTGGAAAAAGGAATATAGTATTTTGGGGATATATATAATCGCAAATGCAAATATCAACCAAATTATATTGGCAGATATACGATAATCGTGTTGATCTTCTAACCCAAAACGAATGTATATAAAAAACACAATAAAAATAAATCCCGGTAAAAAATGTAATACAAACAGGATCAATTTATTTGTTCTTTTTTTCAATTTGTGAAAAAAGAAATAATCCGTAATAATAATTGCCATTATCAAGAGAATAAGCACTATAGGATACATATTCATACTTGTAATTTTTTAATATTAATGTACAAAGATACTAATTTCATGCTTTTATTTGGTCAAAATGCATTATATTATTCGCAAAAAGAGTATATTTACGCCATATTTTAAACTAAACAAAATTCTTTTACATGGTTCAATTTCTCTTTTTTACTATTATTTTTATTTTGATTGCCGATTTTTGTTTGGAGCGCTATTTAGCCTATTTAAACATCAAAAACGCTAAACAAGAACTACCTGATATTTTGCGTGACATTTACGACCCTGAAAAATATAAACAACAACAACTTTACTTTCGAACAAATACACGTTTTGTAATGCTAACAAGCTCCTTTAGCTTCATTATCACTCTATTAATGTATAGTTTAGGTGGATTTGCATGGGTCGATAATCTTGTGCAATCCTATATACAAAGCTTAATTTGGACGCCAATTGTATTTTTTGGTGTACTTTATTTTGTAAACGACATTATAGGCATTCCTTTTGACTGGTACGATACTTTTGTAATAGAACAACAATTTGGATTCAATAAAGTTACTAGAAAACTGTTTTTATTCGATAAATTAAAAGAATATGCGATGACAATTATTCTCGGAGGGGGAATCTTATTTGTTATTGTTTGGATTTACAACCTAACGCCTGATTATTTTTGGTTATTGGCATGGGCTGTTGTTATCGCTTTTAGTTTGTTTATGACCATGTTTTATTCCGAAATTATTGTTCCGCTGTTCAATAAACAAACACCATTGGAAGAAGGCGAGTTACGTACTGAAATAGAAAAATTTGCAACTAAATCAGGATTCAATCTGACTAATATATTTGTGATTGATGGTTCGAAACGCTCGACAAAAGCAAATGCATATTTTAGCGGATTAGGCAGTAAAAAACGAATTGTATTGTACGATACGCTAATGGATAAACTCTCAACAGATGAGATTGTGGCTGTTTTGGCACACGAAGTTGGTCATTATAAGCACAAACATACGCTTTACAATTTCATGATTTCAATTCCATCAACTTTATTACTGTTTTTTGTTTTCGGGCTAATTCTTCGAAGTGATGCTTTGGCACAAGCTTTGGGTGGACAGTCGGCCTCATTTCATCTCAATGCATTAGCATTTAGCATTTTGTATTCGCCAATATCACTATTGTTGCACATTTTCTCAAATGTTTTATCGCGTAAGTTTGAATATCAGGCTGATGCTTTTGCTGCAAACTATGGATATGCCAATCAATTACAATCAGGATTGAAAAAACTTTCGGCTACTTCTCTCAGTAATTTATTGCCACATCCATTATATGTCTTTTTTCATTATTCACATCCAACTCTGTATCAACGAATAATAAAAATAAATTCTTAATTGCACTAAAATAGAGTTTAAGAGATAAGAAAATACAATCACATCTGTAATTTAAAACCTTCCCAATACGGGAAATAGAAGGGGGTCGAAATATGTTACTAGGAATAATGGGTGCCATGCCCGAAGAAATGGACAAGATTATCGCAACTATTACAAATAAACAAATTGTAGAGCGTGGAAGTCGTATTTATTATCGGGGTAATTTGTTTGGTCAGGAAGTTGTGGCTGTTTTTTCTCGTTGGGGAAAAGTAGCAGCAGCTATAACCACCACAAATCTGATTTTAGAGTTCAAAGTAGACAGAATTGTTTTTACAGGTGTTGCCGGTGCAATTTCTCCTGAATTAAATGTTGGCGATGTAGTTATTGGGCAACGATTATATCAGCACGATATGGATGCACGACCTCTTATGCGTAGGTTTGAAATTCCTCTTACCGGGAAAACATCGTATGAAACTCCACAACAAAACGTGGATACAATGGCACATGCTGTACATAATTTCTTAAAAAAGAACAAAGAGTTCAGGAAAATGCTTGTTGAAAATAACATCAACAATCCCAAAATGCTCATCGGCGATATTGCAAGTGGCGACTTATTTATTTCAAGTTCGGCAATGAAACTTGCATTGATAAAAAACTTACCTTCGGTGCTTTGTGCCGAAATGGAAGGAGCAGCTGTGGCACAAGCTTGCGACGATTATGGAATTCCTTTGGTTGTTGTGCGCGTAATCTCGGATGCAGCTGATGAAGCCGCACATATCTCTGCAATTGGTTTTGTAAATCAACATGCTAGCGATTATTCACTATCAATTCTAAAAGAATATATTGATATAACTAAAAAGTAATTAAACAGGTTTAAAAGCTTTATTTTATACATTTACGGTGTAGAATCTGTTGTTTTATTAATCGGATAATTGCAATTATAATATTGGTTCAAAATAAACCTATTAGAACCAACTTTTTTGTAAGTTATTTGTTTTAAGAGCTAATGAAATTAATATATAACAATTTAAAAATAAAAATATGAGTAAAATATCAGATGTAGTAAAGCCGGGTGTTGTTACTGGAACCGACTTGCAGTTTATTTTCCAAGTTGCCAAAGAAAATGGATTTGCAATTCCAGCAGTAAATGTAGTTGGATCATCAACTGTAAACGCTGTGATGGAAGCTGCAAAAAATGCAAATGCACCGGTAATGATTCAGTTCTCTAATGGAGGTGCTATTTTCAATGCCGGTAAAGGTTTGAAGCTAGAAGGACATGAAGCTGGTATTCTAGGTGCCATAGCGGGAGCAAAACACATACATACACTGGCAGAAGCTTATGGTGTACGTGTGATACTTCATACCGACCATGCCGCAAAAAAATTACTTCCCTGGATTGATGGACTTTTGGATGCCAGTGAAAAGAATTTCACCGAGACAGGAAAACCACTTTTCAGTTCTCACATGCTCGATCTTTCCGAAGAACCTATTGAAGAAAACATTGAAATAAGCAAACGCTACCTCGAACGCATGAGCAAAATGGGAATGACTTTGGAAATTGAACTTGGAATTACCGGTGGTGAAGAAGATGGTGTAGATAACAGTTCTATTGACAATAAATTACTATACACTCAACCGGAACATGTTTACTATGCTTATCAGGAATTGAGCAAAGTTTCTCCAAACTTCACAATTGCAGCTTCTTTTGGTAATGTACACGGCGTTTATAAACCGGGTAATGTGAAGTTAATGCCCATAATCCTCAAAAATTCACAGGATTACATTAAAGAAAAAATTGGTTCTACAAATCCACATCCGGTAAACTTTGTATTTCATGGTGGATCAGGTTCGTCACACGAAGAAATTCGTGAAGCAATCAGTTATGGAGTTGTAAAAATGAACATTGATACTGATACACAATGGGCTTACTGGGATGGTGTTCGTCAGTTTGAAGCCGATAATCATCTTTATCTGCAAGGTCAGATTGGAAACCCCGGAGGATCAGAAAAACCAAATAAAAAATTCTATGATCCGCGCGTATGGTTACGCAAAGGTGAGGAATCACTCATTGCCCGTCTGAACATCGCTTTCGAAGATTTGAATGCAATTAATAGTCTATAAATCAATTCGCAATTAAAAAATGAAGCCGTTTTGGAAAATTTCAAAACGGCTTTCTTATTGCAAAGCAGAGTAGGAGTGAAGCTGGTTACTTTATATCCGAAAATGTGGAAATGTACAATTCCTCAATTTTAGTTCTAGCCCAAGGAGTTTTCCGTAGAAACTTCAGGCTGGAATTTATGCTTGGATTATTATTGAAACAATTGATTCTTATTTGATTATCAAGTTCTTCCCAACCATAATAATCAACTAATTTTTCAAGTATTGTTTTAAGTGTCATCCCGTGTAAAGGGTAATTTTGTTGTTGAGTCATAGTTCGTAATTATTTCTTTAAAACATCAATTTTTATCCACCCATTTTTTCTTCCATTTTGGATACAAATCAAGCACCTTTTTAGGAGAATAAGTATACCATCCATATCCCGAACGTCGTTCACGAGCTACTTCGGCAAGAGAATAAACCACTTTACTGTCACGATTACAAAAGAGTGGTTTATGAGTTTTAAGCTCGTAATAACGAGTCCAAATCGGCGCAGCAGTACTATCAGTCACAATAATTTTATCAGTCACTGAAACACTATATGCACTAACTTCACGTGGAGCAGCTATAGTTACTTCACGGGTATTATAAATTTTCGATTCCTCAAACCACACAACAGCATTTTGAATTACATCAATTATTTCCGGTTTAGGATTATCTATACTCATTAAAAAAACAATTAAATCTGCACTTTCCTTATTACAAATACAAGCAGGTTCAAACTTACGAGCCCATGCAGGTTGTAGGGTCACTTCATTGTGCTGCTGACACCATACAGTTGCTCTACCATTTTCAATGATTTGGGTTTTGACAATACAGTCTAACCCTTTATTAAAAGCTTTTTGTATTTTTTTTTGAAGTTTATTGTCAACAAAATTATATTGTGGTTTTTTGTCCAAAATATCTTTCAACAACTGCATTATTCCTTCAAATACTCCGTCGTTATAGGTAATACAACGACTGTAATTTTTTTCGAGTGGATAATACTGAGGCCAACCCCCATTTTTATATTGTGAGTTCAATAGAAAATTAAGACCTTTAATAGCTGACTTTTTGTATTTATCGGAATTAGTGGCTGTATAAGCAATGGCTAATGCAGCTATCTGAGTATATGTATTGCCATTATCGAATGTCGTATTTGTAGCACTTTTCGAAGCCATTACAGTGTCTTTTTGTTCAGGTGTCAGTATGGCAAAAAAATCGTAGTTTTTAGGCCAACCGCCGTTTTCTTTTTGAAATAAAATGATATTATCTGCGATACTAGATATTTCGGTTGGTTTATACTGTGGTTTTCCAGGTCTGGGATTAATCACATTCCCTTTATCGAAAATATAATACCAATGACCTGCATTACTTGAAAATGGCTCAGGGTCTATTTGAGTAAATTTCTGAACTTGAGTTGTTTTTTGCGCAATAATCATTTGCGATAAAAACATTAAGAATATAATACAGGATGTTTTGAAACATAATGTAATGTTTTTTACTAAAACTTTATTAATCATTGAAATTGAGTTTATTTATTTCTTGGTTGTTATTTTCAAAATTTCTTTTACTGTAATAAATCTACTCGCAATTTTTCATCATTCCCTCTACTTTTTCAGGTCTTAGACCAAGTTGAATGGCTTTATGAATTTCTCTACAAGCATCATCATTTTTACCAATATTCAATAATATCTTTGCTTTTGTAATTAAAGCAATAGGATATTTATTGTCAAGTACAATGGAAGTTTCAACATCCTTTAATGCTTCATCATAACGCTTTAAGTCATTCAATAAGTCAGCTCTATTATTATGTAATATTGCGATACCGGGTTGTTCTGTTATCAGATTATCAAAATCTTGCAATGCTTCTTCAAGTTTCCCAAGTCGGTGTTTTATGTTTGCAATATTCGACCGTGCCAGATAATTTTTCGGATTGTTTTTAATGATAATACTCAGATCATTTATGGCTAAATCTCGTTTGCCAAGCCTTTCGTATATCATTGCCCTATTGAGTAACGCAGTTTCGTCGGCAGGTTTTATCTCCAAAGCACTTGCAAAATCTTTTAGCGTCTCTTCATTTTTACCTATTTGAGAGTAAAGCATTGCCCTGTTGGTATATGTATCTACTCCAAGCGGATTAATTTCAATTGCCTGATTATAAGACTTAAAGGCTTCATTAATTTTACCTTGTCGGCGTTGATAAGTACCAAGACTAGAATAATAGCCTGCAACAAGTTCTTTATCTGTTTCCTTTTGTATCAACAATAATAAAGTAGATTCGGCACATACAAAGTCGCCTCTATCTGCACAATCTCTTGTTTGTTGAACTAAATCACTATTACTTTGTCCGTACAAAAAAGGGGAAAATAATAACGTGAAAGTCAGAGCAAATAATTGGGTTTTCATATTTCGTAAATTTATGGTGTAATTGTTTTATGAAATCACGAAAATAATTTTTGATACTATATTAAATGCGACTTTTTGTTAAATAGTGCATCTGCGAACTTTATACTTTTATAATTACAAATTCAAATATTTTGCCATTTATTCATCAAAATATTGAGCAAATTTTTACCGACTATGTAATAATGTAAAATTTAACATATCAAATAATGGGAAAATACTCTTTTCTGAAAAATTTAAAATATTTATCAACTAACTAACCAAGTATTCAAAAACAACATTTCAACAAAACTGAAAATAAAAAAGATTCCTATCGGAAAATAATTTCAATATTGAAAAGACTACCGTAAATATCTTTTCTAATAACAGTTTTAATCATCGATAAAATAAATACCTCCTTATTGATTTGCAAATTTAGTATAATTCCGTTGAAATGGTAGAAAACTATATTCTTAAATCATGCATGAAATCATATGCATGACGATGAAAACATAGAATTTATAGCCATTTAGTGAATTACGCGAATCTAATAGGAATCTGTTATAATGAAATTAAATGCTAAAGATAATCGAAATAAATGAATAAATATATTTTGAATAAATAATTTATAATTTCATATTATTATTCAAAAATAAAATTGCAATTTGAATTTTGTATTATAGCTTTTCCTGTGTAAGCAATTTTAATCTCCAAATATATTGATTTATTCTTCGAAAATCCTATCCGATTGGGTAAAAATTTAGTTTCAAAGCAGCTCTCTTCGCATTAAAATATAGACCGGTTTAAACTGTTTAAGGCATATTGAACAGTGTGTTATTTGGTATTAAATGGATCGATTCTGTGTATTTTAAGATATGAGAACTAATTAAGAAATAAAATTGCAGAAACATCTATTTTTGAGTTAAATATTGCTTAGCAGTTTCTCATTAAAATTTGATTGCAGATTAACGATACAAAAATGATTGTTTATTATCATTTTTGATTATTTCGACTGATTGGAATTGCATTTTTTTCATTGTTTTTTCCTTATCACTGAAAATAAAAAATAATATGTTCTGAAAATTATTTTCTTTCTCAAAGTAATTTCGTCTTCCATTATCGTAATATTGTATCAAAATTGATTTAAAATTGATATTTCTGAAAATCCACCTTTAATCGATACTTTTATGTTGAAAAGGCTAAAATTATAATAGGAGTAATATATTAGATAATTTGAGATGTAACGATGAAAACTTCAAATTAATCGGAAAGAGCGAATTTTATCAATTTGTTTAACAGTCGTGGAGATTCGTATTTATGATCAAGAAAGTCTCAATGTAAGAACAATTTCGAAATCAATCGTAAATTCAATTTTTCAAGAGATATTATTTGAAAAAACAATATTATTATAAATTCGAGATTCTTGTTTTGTTCAAATATATAATTTAAACCAATCGTTGTGCGCAATTGTTCCTAGTGAATCATGTCCGATTAGGTAAATAAAAAGTTATAAACAAATGCTATTCGCAGACATTTTAACAGTTATTTGTCATCTTAATGCATCTACAAATGCCTTTATATTTTCAGTAGAAACGGCAGGTGGCATTCCACCTCCGCATGAGAACAACATACGATCAAATCCATCAGCTTCTGCCTTTAAAGTTTTTACTGCTGCAGACACATCGCTTTGAGAACCCGAAGCAAGTACATCGCGCGGCGGTATATTTCCTAATATTGCCATTTTATTATCTGTGGCAGTTCGTAGTTCGGTTAAGGACATGTGTATACCGGGATTGTACAGATTTATGCCTAGTTCAGGATAATACTTAACCGACATAGTACAATCGGCATCATTGTGGAAAAGTTTAATTGAATCTGTAGTGTCGTAAAGTTCCTTCAAATATGGGTATGCAAACTCTTTAAATTCGTCTTCGCCCAAAAACCCAACAATATCGTCCAACATCATAATGCCATCTATACTGCTTATAGATTCATGTTGTAGTTTATGCCAACTCTTTAGGAAATCAGTGATTATACGCAACAGTTTATGTGTTGAATCTGGATCCATCATCATATTTGTCAGGAATTCCGTGGTTCCCATTAGGAACGAAGCAATATTTAATGGTCCACGCGACACGGAGAAACGAATATTATGCCCTGCAGCCTCAATTGCAGGTTGAGCTTTAATAAGGCGGTTAAGCATAAAGGGAAGCAAACCATCAGTTTCTGGATTTGGAACAGTCAGGTTTTCAATATCGTCGGCATTATGAATGATTGTATTGGCAAATGGAAACTCATTTTTAAAGAACACACATTTCGACCCAAATGCGGATGGTTCGGTACACATACCATATTCGCTCCAGAAACCCGGAAGGAAAATAACGTCGGGGAAGGTTTCCATGGCTTTAAGGTTTGCTTTAAGCCAAAGTTCGTCATTACTGAAATAATCGAGAATTGATATGCCATACCATTCAGGTATCCATGGACAATCTATTATAAAACCTGCGGTAGGTTGATCGTTTTTTTCTCCATTTACTATGGCTTTTAATGTCTCCCATTGTATGTCTTTCATAATTTCAATTTTTTAAACAGATTGTTGTTAAACTCATGACAACAAAAACATTATTAATCGTTTGTAATTTTTAATTGTCTTTTGACGTTTCTTCAATAATAAGGCTGGTATCTTCCCAATCCAAAAAGTTTCCATAAAACTCAATGGCTTGATCCAGTATCTCGTCTAATTCAAAATCTGGAGCCAGAGTGAAATGAACAGCAATCAGGTGTCTCTCATCTTCCCCAGATATATTTGTATAAATAAATTCCCTAGTTTTTACTGCGGGATTTAGTCTGATTGTATCATCGTTCAGCGCATACAGTTCCAAAATGGTAAAGCTTTGAGTATGTTGCAATATATCACGGTTTTCCAACGTATTGCCAAGGTGCGAATTTCCATCAAGGAATGCCCATTCGGGGAGTGTGAGATTGAGTTCTCTTTTCATAAATTATCTTTGTTATGCATTAATGTTAAATTTTACTATAATAGCACTAATCAATCTGTATCTAATGAATATTTTGGAAAAGTTAGATTTCAAGTCACAAACATACATAAAATATTTATTACATTAACATACGCGGCAAATTAGTTATAAACAATTGAAGTGAGTGAATCAGATAAAAATAAACCGTATCAACGTTATGGTCGAGACGGTTTACGAAAGGCATATTTGAACGTATATTTTTTTGATTTACAAAGGTATTGAAGCTTTTTTCTTATCATTGTGATTTATAGGTTCTTCGTGAATCATAACATCCAGATTATCAAACTCTTTTTTTAATCGTTTTTCAATAGAATCACAGCGATGGTGTACGTTTTCAAGTGTAGTATTTCCACGCATTTCTATATGAAACTCAATAAACCGATAGTGTCCGGCTCTACGAGTTTTTAAGTCGTGATAATTGACTTGCATCTTTTTCAGAATGATAATCAATTTGTCGAATTCTTCATCCTCCCAAGCCGAATCAAG
>Ga0302215_10003402_pt1 | contig 10683 bp, 10 predicted proteins | sample II_Fen_N3_1_FD_194580 | JGI IMG/M metagenome (GOLD analysis project Ga0302215, IMG submission 194580) | Peat permafrost microbial communities from Stordalen Mire near Abisko, Sweden - II_Fen_N3_1 | ecosystem: Environmental > Terrestrial > Soil > Wetlands > Permafrost | place: Sweden: Abisko... | reverse complement strand
TATAGTTTGAATCCAGAAACCTTGCATCAGGTATTAATCCTGATGAGCGATCGTGGAACACCATTCTCTTACCGAAATATGGATGGTTTTGGCAGTCATACCTTTTCGCTTATCAATATAAATGACGAACGTGTTTGGGTGAAATTCCATTTCAAAACAGTACAGGGAATTAAAAACTTTACAGAGCAAGAAGCCAATGAAATGAAAGGTATTGATCTGGATCAGGCTCAACGTGATATGGTGGATGCGATTGCCCGAGAAGATTTTCCGAAATGGGAATTGAAAATTCAGGTAATGACGGATGCTCAGGCAAAAGCCTTCAGATGGAATCCGTTTGACCTTACCAAAGTTTGGTTGCACAAGGATTTTCCGTTGATAGATGTAGGAATCATGGAACTGAACGAAATTCCTGAAAACTATTTCAGGGATGTAGAGCAGTCAGCTTTTGCACCGGCTCATGTTGTTGACGGTATTGGTTACTCGCCCGATAAGGTTCTGCAAGGCCGTTTGCTATCTTATCCCGATGCACAACGTTATCGACTGGGAGCTAACTACGAACAGATTCCGGTAAACCAATGCCCTTATACGGTTGCAAATTATCAACGCGATGGATTGATGCAGACTGGCGAAAATGGTGGAGCAAGCCCCAATTATCGTCCCAATAGTTTTGACGATATTGTTGCCGACGAAACCTACAGAGAGCCATCCATGTATCTGGATCAAATAACTGAAGAATCGAACGTGGCCGATTGGTTTGACCGTAATCAAAACGATGACGACCATTTTACACAACCCGGCTTATTGTATCGAGATGCAATGAATGGACAAGACAGGGTTCATTTGATAAGCAACATTTTAAGCTCAATGAAAGGGATTAGCGGAGATAAAAAAGATGAAATCACGAACTGTCAGTTGTGCCATTTTTTCCGTGCCGATATCCAATTGGGAATGGCTATAGCAAAAGGGCTGGGACTTGAAATTGACGAGAAGGCAATGGATCATTCAGAATAAATTTATAAACACATAAAAAAGCAAAATTATCATGAAAACAAAATTTAGTGCGATATATCTATTTTCAGTAGTTGCATTTCTAGCCTTTACAGGATGTTCAAAAGATGGAGCACAGGGACCAGCAGGTCTTGATGGGCAAAGTGCAGCAGTATATTATTCCGAATGGTTTAGCCCAACGGCTTGGTCAGGTGCTTCAGGCGATTGGTATTTCAGTGCTTCGGCACCTGATTTAGACCAAAACGTAGTAGAAACTGGTGTTGTTTTGGCTTATGTATGGCTTGAAGGAGATGTGTATAGTTCAACGTCAGTACGTCCTTTACCGGCTTATGCAGTAGGTGCAAACTGGAGTTTTTTAATTCACCAGTATGGAGCCATTGAGTTTACTTGTGATATGATTAATCAGCCACTTACTACTCATAAGTTCCGGTTTATTGCCATTCCGGGTACTTCTACGGCCTTAAAATCGGCAGCGCTTGTTTACAAAACCAGGAGTGAGCTGATAAATATGCCCTATAAAGATGCTTGCAAACGATTTAATATTCAAGATTCATTAGGATTACCCAAATAATGGAAAATCTGACGGATAAACAATTATACTGTAAGGAACAGGAAGATCTCGTGCGGGGTTTAAACTTAAAAATCATGCAGGTGACTCAGGAAATAAAAGATTATTATCCTGAATTGACCAAGTTTTTGGAAGAGATGCCTGTGACAATTCCGAATGATAAGAATATGGAAATTACGTTAGAGGTTCTCCAATCTTATTACGAATCGCTTACTACTATATTGAACGATTATATCACAGAACAAGCCTGAAAGTATCACCTGATTGAAACTGATTTCAATAATAAAAAAATAAAATCATGGATAAAATAAAAGAAGATATCTACCTTCCAATTGCGAGAGCAGAATATATCGAAGTTGAAAAAAATGTACACCTGCATGTTACTGATGCCGGCGAAGGGAAAACCATTGTATTAATACCCGGTTGGCCACTAAGTGACGAAATGTATGAATATCAATACAACGATTTGGTAAATCATAACTTTCGGGTGATAGGTATCACCTTACGGGGTTTCGGGCGGTCGTCAAAACCTTATGGAGCCTACGATTACGACGTCCATGCTCTGGATATTAAACGGGTATTAGATCAGTTGGAAATTGAAGATGCTACCTTGTGTGGTTTCTCCATGGGAGGAGCCATTGCAGTATTATACATTTCGTTGTACGGTTCAATGCGGGTTTCGAAACTGGTGTTAGCAGGTGCTGCAACGCCATGTTGGACGCAACGGGAAGATTTTCCGTACAATATTCCTAAAAGTGACGTGGACGATTTAATTGCATTGAACAATACCGACCGACCAAAACTGTTGTCGAATTTTGCCAAGATATTTTCCGCCACAAAAAGTACCTTAAGCAAAGGTATTAGTAATTGGTTGACGGGCATTAATCTAAGTGCATCGTCATACGCCACCGGGAAGTGTTTATTGGCTTTGTGCGATACCGATCTGAGAAGTGATTTAGTAAAGATAGAAATCCCGACCCTGATTATGCATGGCAAAAAAGATAAAATATGCTCATTCGATTTGGCTCGACAAACTAAAAGACTGATTCCGAAAGCTCAATTGATTGCTTTTGAAAAAAGTGGTCATAGCTTGTTTTTGGAGGAAACCAAAAAGTTTAATGCAGAACTAATCAGGTTTGCAGCCGAATAAACCAAATAACAATTTTAATGAGAGTGTCCGGTAAGTGTTTTTTTTTGAATGCAAATGGCACAATCAAGTTAATAAAAACAGTCACTAATTTATACAATAATGGAAACGCAATTAGACAAAAAATGTGTAGCAGTATTAGCTACTAACGGTTTTGAACAATCGGAATTTAAGAAGCCTATTAAAGCTCTTCGAAAAGAAGGCATCTCAGTTGATGTAATATCAATAGAAAAAGGAAAAATAAAAGGTTGGAAAAAAACGAAATGGGGCAAGAAATTTAAAGTAGATGTAACTATCGATCAGGCTTTATCTACCGATTATGACCTGTTGGTATTACCGGGTGGTGTGCTGAATTCCGATACCTTAAGAACAAATGAATTAGTGATCCGGTTTGTATCCGATTTTTTCGAACAAAATAAACCTATTGCTGCTATTTGCCATGCAGGTTCGATATTAATTGAAACAGGTTTACTTAAAGGCAAACAGTTGACTTCTTATCAATCGATTAAAACAGATTTGATAAATGCCGGCGCCGACTGGAAAGATGAAGAAGTTGTTGTGGATAATAAGCTTATAACAAGCCGATCTCCTAAAGACCTTCCGGCTTTTTGCAAAAGAATAATTGAAGAACTAAAGAAAGATATCTCTGTCAGTTTAGAGGAAACAAATGAATAGTTTAACCTACCATGTATTTGATAGATATTTTGATAAAAAAGAATATATTGAATTGCACACAGTATGCCAACGAGTGACCTTGTCCGGTGAACCGAAAAACAAGTGAAGTTGGCGTTTGAAACTGTCTTGTCTGAGCGACGAAGGAGCGAGTTTGGACGGTTTCAGCCAACTGAGCGTAAGTTTTTCGAGTGAAAGCGGGCGCAGTCTTGACTTTTTTGCTTACTTTTTGTGTTAAGGCAAAAAGTAAGTCAGGGTTTGGGGCGGAAGCCCCGACACAACACAATAACTTTTTCTAAAAGGATTATTTGTGAGTTTTGTTCCGACAAATAAAGTATCTAACTCACATTAATTCTACACATTACTTAGTACCTAACTTATGAGTAAAAATGTATCCGACCAATTAGTCGAAACGCTTGTTGCGGCAGGAATCAAACGAATTTATGCCGTTACCGGCGATAGTCTGAATCATGTAAATGAAGCCGTACAACGCAGCGGAAAAATCAAATGGATTCATGTACGTAACGAAGAAACTGCGGCCTTTGCTGCCGGTGCCGAGGCGCAACTAAATGGCCTGGCCTGTTGTGCAGGTAGCAGTGGTCCGGGACATGTCCATCTTATCAATGGTTTGTATGACGCACATCGTTCTTCGGCTTCGGTATTGGCTATTGCTTCTACCATTCCTACCAAGGAATTTGGAACCGGTTATTTTCAGGAAACAAACATATTTAAATTGTTTGACGATTGCAGTTGCTATAATCAAATGGTAACTACGACCGAGCAATTTCCCCGCATGTTACAAGCCGCCCTTCAGCATGCAGTTCATGAAAAAGGAGTTGCGGTTCTTGGATTACCGGGCGACATTACTGATCTCCCTGCAGTGCTAGCCGAAACCACTACATCTGTTTTTATAAATCAACCGGCCATAAGACCGTCGGATGATGAAATTCTACAGCTTGCGGAACTATTAAATACCCATCATAAAATTACCATTTTTTGTGGGTTGGGTGCCGCCGATGCTCATGAAGAAATTATTCAACTGGCTGCGGTTCTAAAATCTCCGATAGCTTATTCGTATAAAGCCAAGATGCCCATACAGTATGATAATCCGTATGAAGTGGGGCTTACCGGATTGTTGGGAATACCGTCGGCTTACCAGAGTATGCACGAATGTGATTTGCTTTTATTGCTGGGAACGGATTTTCCCTACACACCTTTTATGCCTGTTCACAATAAAATTGTACAAATAGACCTAAAACCCGAGAATTTGGGACGGCGTGCCAACCTTAGTCTGGGGCTCTGCGGGGATATAAAAGAAACACTCTCGTTACTTCTAACCCTGGTGAGAGAGAAGGAAGATGCGACTTTTCTACACCGACAATTAGATTTTTACAAAGTAGTAAAAAAGAATTTATTGTTTTATGTAAATGATCCCGGAAAACCAAATGCTATTCATCCGGAGTATGTTACATCGGTAATCAATGAGGTGGCCGACAAAGATGCCATCTTCACGGTTGATACCGGAATGTGTTGTGTATGGGCTGCCCGTTACATTGATGGAACCGGTGAACGAAAGATGTTGGGGTCATTCAATCACGGATCAATGGCCAATGCCATGCCACAAGCTATTGGAGTTGCGCTTGCCTGTCCCGACAAACAAGTAATTGCGTTTTGTGGCGATGGTGGCTTATCCATGATGATGGGCGATTTGATGACTATAGTTCAATATCATTTACCGGTGAAGATTGTTCTTTTTAATAACCGATCATTGGGAATGGTGAAACTGGAAATGGAAGTAGCCGGAATTCCGGATGTGGAAACAGATATGCTGAATCCTGACTTTGAAAAACTGGCTGAAGCAATGGGCATGTATGGAATAACCGTAAATGCTCCGGAAGAAGTGAGATCAGCGTTAGAAAAAGCTTTTCAACATGATGGGCCGGCATTAATTACCATTCATACCGACCCGAATGCACTTGCCATGCCTCCTAAAATGACTTTTGAGCAACTGAAAGGTTTTGCGTTTTATATGGGGAAAATGGCATTTACCGGTAGAGCAAATGAAGTGATAAAAATAGTCAAATCCAATTATAAGCATTTGGGTGAGATTTTCTAATAATAAACAACGAATTATTGATTATAAATTTTAAAATTAAAATTATGCCAAATTTTGGATCTCCCTTTTCAGGGTTAGCAAATAATAAAAAGCTTACCGAAGCGGAACTTATAAGAGCCATCCGTTTCATGGTAGCTGCCGAGTATGAAGCAACACAATTGTATATGCAACTCGTTGATTCTACCGAAAATAAACTGGCTCAGAAAGTCCTAACTGACATTGCTGACGAGGAACGTGTACATGCCGGTGAGTTTCTGCGATTGCTTCATGAACTAGCTCCGGATGAGAAACAGTTTTATGCCAGTGGAGCAAAAGAAGTAGAAGAAAAGATGGAGAAAGGAAAGTAACTAATTGAAATAATGAAATGGTGTATTTCTTAAGAAACAAGAACAACCACATAGTTATAATTAGTTTAGTGTCTTAAAACAGAACTAATAAGCGATATAGTGAACCTTTGTTGCCAATATTTTACTCATCATACGGGTCAGAAGAATAATTTATCCCGTAATATTCATTTTTGTAAGGGAACTTTTCTAAATGTTACGGGACAAAAAAATAATATGTCCCGTAACATTTATTTTTGGAGGGCAACTTTTTCAAATATTACGGGACAAAAAAATAATTTGTGCCGTAATATTTATTTTTGTAAGGGAACTTTTCTAAATGTTACGGGACAAAAAAATAATTTGTGCCGTAATATTTATTTTTGTAAGGGAACTTTTCCAAATGTTACGGGACAAAAAAATAATTTGTGCCGTAACATTTATTTTTTGAGGGCAACTTAGTAATTGTTGATATTTAACAATATCTATGTTGCAATGACTTTAATTGTAGTTTTAGCAAATTATCCTCTTTTCCTAATCCTTTATCCAAATGAGAATGAGTATACTACAAATCATTAAAAAATAGATTGTTATTGTTGCCCCACAGCCTCATACTTTAACTTCCAACCTTTTCCGGTAGTGGTGCCATCAGTTACGAACCAGATTAAAACTTCATTAGACAAAGTTGTAATGACCGGAGGGATATTAGTTCCTGAGAATTTAGCCAGCAAATTATCTGGAATAGTTGCTGTTCCATCAAATATACTCACATAATCAACATTGGCTTGTGTGTCCATGCTATCAAATTCTATGCGAATTCTTTTCCCCTTCGGGACGATTAATTGCCATTTACAGTCTGAATTGTTTGCATAATTCTCATTACCGCTGTTATCCGTCAGTGTGCCGCTTTCCTGAGTGATAAACTGAGTGCCTTTACAATAGAGCGTTGTAGAATCTATTGTCTCCATATAATAACTGAAGGCCATATCTTTAGAAAGTTTCGAATTTTGTTGTAACTCTACCTTAAATACACTGCCTCCAATAAATATACCTTTATAAAGTTCACTGATTTTTCCGGAATAGCATACTGAATCACTGTTATATATCTTTACACTTCCGTTGTAACCTGGCAAGGCTGAATAAAAGTGGATTCCTTTATAAGCTCCGTATGGTTTAATGTTCCATGATAGTGGGCTTACTTTCGTTCTATAAAAAGATAATCCTTCAGGTCTTATGGGGTTAAACGATTGGTATTTGTAATTAGGATTTTTGAGATATTCAATGGCTTTTGACATATCGGGAAATCCGGCACCCAGTTTCCCTACCTGTTTAATGTTGTTACTATCCAACGGAATACAGGTGTTTTTAATGGCACTCAAAAGTTCCTGCGAAGTTAATAACGGACTTATTGATTTTAAACCAGCCAGACAACCGGTAATAATAGCAGCTGCAGGCGAAGTTCCATCAAAGTAAGTATAAGAATTATCAGCAAGAGGATAAGCTCCGTAAATTTTCTTTCCGGGAGCAGATACATCTACTCTCATTCCGTAATTAGACGTTTTTTCTTTTCTCAAGGCAGAATCAACAGCTGCCACACTGATTACTCCGGGTAAAGAGGATGGAGTCTCCACTTTCTCGCTATAAAAGTTACCAGCCGAACCTACGATAATAATCCCTTTAGCTATTGCATTTCGCACAATCTCTTTTTCTTCATCCGAGGCAGAACCTCCACTCCAGGCGCAACAAATAATATCAACTCCCATTTCTGAAGCATATTTAATGCCTTTATAGCCATCGGCTAAATATGTGTTTTTTGCCTTGTCTGAAAGAACTTTAACTGGTACTATTTTAAGGTACTTACTTGCTTCTTGTCCGTAAAATCTTTCAAATACAGCCGTAATTATTCCGGTTATGTATGTTCCGTGATAATACATATCTTCCTTTCCTACAGGAACCGAAACATCATTGTCGGCATCAGATACATCCCAACCCTGAATATCATCCATATACCCGTTTTGATCATCATCCTGAAAGTTTCCGGGTACTTCTTTTTCGTTTGTGTAAATATAATTCCTTATGGCTTTATGCGACAAACGGAATCCATCATCAACAACAGCTACCCTGATAACCCGGGTAGGGATAGTTTTTTGTGTAGTAATATTCAGAGAGAGATATGCCCATAAATCAGATTTACTTTTTCCTGCTGTATCCGTAGGTAGAGCTAATACAGACGCTGCATCAGCTTTGGATAAAACAAGAAAAAGTAAAAATGACAGGAGAAAGAATGATTTTATTTTATCATTCATATACAACTGTGTGCGTATGTGCTGGTAAGTTAGAACTTGCTATTGTTACTGATTCTGCTCCTCCTTTTTCTCCGATAACCCGGTTTGTGAGGGTAGAACCACTGCTTAAACCCTGACTAATTATTACACGCCCAGTTAAATCGGGTAATCCGAATGTGGTACTTCCATTTCCGCCATAATATGTTCCAATCAAAGAAAAGAGTGCTGTGTTTTGAGCAATCGTAAGAAGTTGTCCGTTACACGCTGCATAACCAAGTGGCACAAAACTAAATGCAAATGGAGAAATCTCGCCCATATAAGGCTCACTACAACTTCTTGACGGATAAATACCTTCTGTTGCTATACAATAATTTAAAACCAGATAAGGTTGCATATTATTTATCGGAGTAGGAACTACATTTCCACTAACCCCAAGAGTAAGTTTTTTTGATACCCAGTTGGTTCCATCGTAAGTCATTAAATTTCCAGATACAGTTGCTGATGTATTTCTCACATAACTCTGAGCAGCATGGTTACCCCAGCTAAAAGCAGTAGTCCATTTTGTGGTGTCGGCAACTGTAACTTTTTTAGCTACTGAGGCATTGTAAACCGGATCGGTTTCGGTAATTGTTCCGGTAATCGATTGAGCTGTTTTAGCATGTAAAGCATAAGGTACACTCAAAAGCTGACTTGTTCCGGAAATGGTATAGTTTGTTCCTCCGGTAGGATCGGTTTCAGTTTTAATAAAATAAGTACCTGTTGGCCAATCAATGGTTGTGAAATTTCCACTAACTAATGTACCAGTGCCAATTTCAATACTTACCAATCCATTGGCATTGGTAGTAGCCGTTTGGGTTTCGGCATAAACAACCGTTCCGGTGGCTGAACCTTGCAAAACGCTTATTTTCATTCCCACTGCTGAACTTGCAACAGGATTGTTTGTTGAATTACGAACCACAGCCTGATAACTCATTTTTTGAGGAGCTTGTGCCCAACAGGTTAAGGTGATAATTACTACTGAAAGGATACTGAAAATTTTCTTCATGTTCTCTTATTTTTTTATGATTTTAAATGATTTTACTTCTTTTGTAGCACCAGTTTTTGTCTCTACAATTTTCAGGAGATAAGTTCCTCCGGTGAATGTTTTCATCGAAATGGAGGTTTCATCAGTTATAATAGCTTCTGAGCTTATCATTTTTCCACTTATATCAAATAGTTGATAACTGTAGGTTGACGATTGAAAATTAATAAGTTTCAGATTAAGATAATCAGTAGTTGGATTTGGATAAACCTTATACGACAAATCTATACTTTTATCGTCAATACCTGTAGTGGTCGATATAATATAAGCCTGTTGTACTCCCTGCGCCACTGAACCATTAGTTCCGGTATTGGTGCTGTAAACAACTTGTCCTACAGAGTAACTGACAGTACCTCCACTACTTGACGCGTTGCCACCAGTAGCAGGAATAGCTACCTGTGCCTGTAATCCTGTAAATCCAAGACCAGACAAGAGTAAAATCCCTATTTTTACTTTCTTTTTGTGCATAGTTTTTTTTATAATAATTATTTTCTTGTTATTTCTATTTAATAATCACTTCACACCAGCTACCTATAGCCAATAGTTCTCTATCGGCCTTTTTCGGCTGAATAGTTTTCTGGCATTGAAATGTTTGATTATTTTTTGAAGCACCCATTATCGACTTGCGACAAAGTGAACCTGAAAAAGGGTATGCTAAATGCAGAATGGACTGCCAATTAACATGGGTATAAGGACGTATTAGAGGCTAGTAATTTGTTTGTGGTTATCTTTTTGATAAGTTCCATAAACAGAGATGCTGTTTTTTAGTAGAAAAAACATTTTCATTTTTGTGGAACTCTACGGAATTGTGGAACAGCCTAAGCAGTCATTTTTTCGTCAATCAAAGTATAATCACATGATTTTTTTGCAAATTAACGAATAATTTTCTATTTATGCTACATAAATTAGCAAAAAAAGGTTAAATTCTCTTCTTGTCATACTTATTTCGTAGGTTTGGAATCGGGTTGTATTCTTTGAGCTTGCTTGGTAGCGAATTTTGTGTTTCGTTTCTTTGAAAGCTATTTTAAAACAAGATAGTAGTTGGTATGGGTTGCATAACCGATTAATCCTTTGGGGTGATATTCCATGGTATTTCAACCCGAACACAGGTTCCTTTGTCAACTTCGCTTACAATATTTAATTCCCCTTTCAGCAGAACGACCCTTTCTTTCATGCCTATCATGCCGTATGAGTCTTGTCTGCTATTGATATGCTTGTCAAAGCCTATCCCGTTATCAATAATTTCTAAGATAAGTTTGTTGGACTCATTTTTAAGCAGAATTTTCACCGAAGTGGCTTTGGAATGCTTTGCAATGTTATTGAGTGACTCTTGAACTATTCTGAAAAAAACAAGCGATTGTTGCGGAGTCATTTCAATCGTTGAAATGTCAGAGATAAACTCACACCCTATTTTATATCGATCTCCAAATTCATGAAGGTAAGATGTTGCAGTAGCGATAAAACCATTTATTTCAAGTAATTG
>Ga0302215_10003401_pt1 | contig 10688 bp, 3 predicted proteins | sample II_Fen_N3_1_FD_194580 | JGI IMG/M metagenome (GOLD analysis project Ga0302215, IMG submission 194580) | Peat permafrost microbial communities from Stordalen Mire near Abisko, Sweden - II_Fen_N3_1 | ecosystem: Environmental > Terrestrial > Soil > Wetlands > Permafrost | place: Sweden: Abisko... | reverse complement strand
CTGAAACGGGATTAATACTTGCTGAGATGGAAACACTGGCTGCAAGAACCGGGTTAATGATCATGCTCACAAGGTTTGATGTGGCTGGGTTTGTTGAAGCACACGGCGAATTAGAGGTCATCTGGACAGTAATCGCATCCCCATTGACAGGTATGTAGGAATAAGTGGCTGAATTTGTCCCAACGGCAACTATCCCGTTATACCACTGGTAAGTGGGAGATGATCCGCCATTGGTCGGGGTGGCTGTCAGGGTGACAGTTGTTCCGTCACATACATTGTTCAGGTCGGAGGCGATTGCCACTCCCGCCTGCAGGGAGGGCGTCTCAGTAATAACCGCACTTCCGGTCATGTCCACGGTTCCTCCGAAATTAGTTCCTTTTACAGTATACGTTCCTGCCAACTGATTTCCAAAAGAAATCGCCGAACCGGTACCTGCAATCGTGGGTGTCAAAGCGGTAGTTCCGTTATAAAGGGTATAGGTGACTCCTGTTTCAGAATTAGCTAAATCCACTGGAATACCACCTGTTCCCTGGCAATAAGATCCGGAGCCTGAAACACCATAAGCTGTTGGAGGGGCATTAAGCACGATATTGGCTGAAGTACTGAAACAATTCGTGAGATCACATACCAACTGAGTGTTTGTCACTCCTATATACTGGGCTACTTTTGTAGGGTAAGGAACAGTTGTAAAATTGAAGGTCAGATTTGCACGGGTACCTGCTGTAAATGGCACCGTGTTGGTAATCCTCAACCGACAGACTCTTGTGCCCGGGGTCAGCAGGCTTAAAATGGTACCCGTACCTGCACCCGGTCCGGATTTAGGAGTTACTTTGATGGCATTTGTTACCTGATCAAAAAGTGTATTTGTGGGAGGGTTTACCAGTTGGGAAGAACCCGCCACCATGGCCACTGTGATTGTACCCCCGTTATAAATCGCACTGTTCATCAATATGCCTGCCTGAACGGTTGCCAATTCAAATGGAGCGGTGGTATTTATATTTAATAAACTGATATCAACTTCCAGAACACGATCGGATACCTGGACTTCGTTGTTTATCGTTAAATTAAAATCACTTGCTGCCATGGGTGCATATTGCCTGTTGGCTGCATTTGCCTGAAAAATGGAAACAAGCAAAAGAAACAAAAGTATGCATCCTGATTTTGTATTATTCATCTTTTTCATATGGTTGTTTTTTTTTGATAATATGTATTTTATTGTCCTCAGAAATAAGCTGTCTGTTTTTTATAGAAACAATTACGGAGTTTTTACACCGATAGCCTGGCTCGCGCTGTTTTCTATGATAGTCATATCCGAAGAATCTATCAAACCATCACCATTGCAATCTTCCGGTAAGTAGCCGGTATTGGCCAATGAGGCGCTGTTTTCAACCGGGGTCATATCACCCGAATCAATTATTCCATCCTGATTGACATCACCGCCATAAATGGCATAACTAAGATCTACCATTCTTACCAGGTTTGCTCCAAACACATTCGAAGGAACATTGTAAGACTGACTGACTACACTCCCCACAAATGACACGGCGGTGGCAGTGGTTGTTTCCAGGCTGTTCCTGTGCTTAATGGTAATGTAGTATGAACCGCTGTAAACAGATGGTATGGTTACTGTTGCTGTTCCCGTTGTACTCAGAGGTACATCCACCACCGAATAAACCAATGTAGCATAGGTGGTTGCATCATGCAATTCTACCGTTACGTGATCGGCAACACCTGCCGGCCAGTGATTTCCCACTCCATCCTGAGCCTGCCTCATGGTACCTGAGCCATTGTACAACCCTTCCAGCATAACCGAAGTCAGATTCAGGGTTTTATCTGTTGGCATTCCTCCGGTAAACGTCCCGAACGAAGTTAATCCGGTGGCCGTTAGCTGATGAGCGATTGCATCGGCACTATTGAAACCTGATACCGGAAGTGGCAGCATACGTAAAGTGCTGATACTGCTTTCGGTACCGGTTACATCAGAGGCTAAATACTGTAGTACTATATTTGAATTGAAATTAGTGATACCTGTTTGGGATATATTCCAGTAGCGGTTCAAATAAGATCCGGTAATAGAAGGATCATTGTACATCGAATTGACAACACTCACAGCCGTTACAGCGCCGGGAGCAAACGTACCCGAATTAAAACTTAACGATACAGGCAAATAACTTGCTGTAAGTGTTTTTTCTCCTATCGGGTATGTAAATGTACCGGTAGTTGTCCAGATCTTCTGAAACTGCCCGTTTCCTGAGGCAATCAACATATTCGTTGCCGAGGGCGTTCCTAAAACTGAACTCGAAGGCCCGAAGGTAAAATTACTATTCACTACATCCAACAACCCGGTGGTAAAAGTAAGATTCCCGTTTACCTGTGCACTGTTAGCCAGAACGATTCCACTGACATTATTGACTGTCAGATTCGGGAAAAGATAAGGGACACCTGTTGTTCCACCCAACGTCTGGGGGGTGGTACCGTTTAATACCACGTTACTTCCAGGAGTCACGACGCTTAAAAGATCGCCTCCTGAGGCATTGTTTGTCACATTACCACTCAAGGTGAGCGTTCCCGATAAATCAATGGAGCCGGTGGTCTCATTCCGTAAATTGCCGGTTGTTCCTCCGATAGTCAGGTATGAGCCTGCAACAACGGCGATTTTAGCGCCATTGTTGTAGATCCCCTGGGCAAAAATCCCGGAACTGAATAGCAACACGATTGAAATTAATATATATTTTTTCATTCTGCTGATTTTTTATGGTTTTGAAACTTGTTGTTCTCTGAATAAATCATTTTCAATACCATGTTAGAAAGAACGGATAGGCCATACATAATACTGACTTGTTTTTAAACCGGTACTTTGCCATGTTGTACCATCAAAATACCATGCGTTAGTTGGATTTACTTCAGATGAACTCCAGAAAGGAAATGCATTTGACATATTTACATCCAAACCTGAAGCAACACGGTTTGTCCACATTAAATTCAATTCATCTTTTGAAGGCAAATACCAGTCAATTCCATTCCACATGGCAATTTCAGAAGCAAAAGCCATCACTCCTGATGAACTTACACAACCATGCGTCGCAATGTTTGCATTTATTGCAGCAGTATTTGATTGTCCGGTTCCAATTGTAGTTCCTGTTGCATTAGCGGTAGAGTTTGTACAACCCCAGTCTGAAGATCCATAACCCCATTGATCGGCCAGTAAACCATGTAATCCCGTAGCATCTACAGAAAATACATTACCAACCAACAATCCGCCACTTAGAGACTGACCAATAACGGCAGGAGTAGCTACAAAGCTAATATCAGCACCATAACCGGTTCCGTTCACGTTGGTGGCATATGCCCTGACATGATACGTTGTTCCCAGTACCAACCCTGATAAATTTGAAAAATATTGACCGTAAGTATATGCATCATTGGTATAACCAAGGTTGGTTGTCAGATCGGGATTTGCAGAAGTACTCCAGCAAATTCCACTGGCAGTAATTGGACTTCCTCCATCAATTGAAATTGTTCCTCCGCCTTCAGCAATTGCACCAACTTTATTGATAATCGGATCTGTTGTTAATACTGGTACGGATTGTACGCCGGGAGTAAAGACAATTTCTGTTCCATAAGCTGTTCCTATACCATTAGTGGCATATGAACGAAGATAATAAGTAGTTCCATCTACTAATGGTGATATAAATGCATTCGCATAATAATTTCCAGGAGTAATAGTTTCTACTGTTTTTCCCTGATTCGTTGTTATATCTGGATTTGGATTTGTGCTCCACACAGCACCAAAAGCAGTTAATGGAGATCCGCCATCGGAAGATACATTTACTACCAATTGTGCAAAGGTATCACCGAAATTATAGGCAAGGAGATTATTTATAAATGTAGGAAAACCCACCGGCGTATAGTTAATTTCATTTCCATAAGCTGTTCCTACACCATTTGTTGCATAAGCACGTATTGTATAATAATAAGTAGGTATCATACCCGTCAACGTACTTACAAATGATCCGGTGCCGCTTCCATCGCTAGTTTTTGAATCAACAATCGTAGGTGGATAGCTGGTATAACTCCAGCAAACACCTCTGGCTGTAACCGGAGATCCTCCATCACTGGTAATATCACCTCCTGATGTGCCACCTGCCGGAACAGGATTGGTCACATCAAGCGTCGTAAGCGTTGCTAATGAATTTCCGGATGGAGTAAATACAACATCACTTCCAAAAGCCGTACCATCATTATTTATGGCGAAAGCACGTAAATAATATTGTTGACCTTTTGTTAAACCTGTTAAATTACTGACAAATGTACCCAATCCACCAGCTACATCATAAATAACCAAATCAACTGTCGGATCGGGACTTGGAGTTAGACCATAACAAACCCCACGTGAGAAAACAGCCGATCCTCCCTGAGAAGTCACATTTCCTCCTGAAGTGACTGACGTTCCTGCCAGATTGGTAATAGCATTTGTTGTTACGATTGGCAAACTCACTGTAATGGTTGAAAAAGTTACATCGCTGCCGTAGGAAGTGCCCGCAACATTTGTTGCGTATGCACGGATATGATACGTAGTTGAAGTCGTTAAACCTGTTAAATTACTAATAAAAGCTCCTAATGCAAAAGCATCTGTTGTTTTAGAATCGGCAATGGTCGGATTTGGATTTGTACTCCAACAAACACCCGAAGTTACGGCAGCTCCTCCTGTACCTGTCACATTACCCCCTGAAGTTGCAGTAGTGCCGGCAATATTACTAACTGCCTGAGTTGTAACCGTTGGAAGTGTGGCAGCAGCAAAACTTCGAATGGCAATAATAGAATTGACATAATTTACTGTTCCTCCTACTTTTGATGTTCCGGACATATATCCGGAATTAAAATTAAAGAATGCTGCATTTGCACTTGTTGCTGACGATTCGGTTGATGTGTAGAACATATTTGTTGAAAGTGCGTATAATCCTATCTGACTTCCAACAGTTAACATTTGTTGCCATTCACCGGAAGAAGGCAAATACCAGTCAGTGAAACCTCCACCGTTATAATCTCTTGCAACACTGGCAGCTATTGGTCTGGTCATACATCCTGCTAAAATTGCATTGGTATTAGCAAGGCCTGTACCTATTGCAGTTCCGGTTGAAGTACCTATAAGTGTGCCTGAACAGCCCCATGTACCTGTAAAAGCAATTGCAGGACTAATAATAAATCCGCTGCCATTTGGTGCAACATATGCACAAACTCCGTAACCGACATTCTGCCCGATAGTATAAGGTGCCTGTACCCATGTTGTAAAACTAACATCGGCCGGTCCATATGAAGTGCCAATGCTGTTTGTGGCATATGAACGGACATAATAGGTTGTACTTGCAAGAAGTCCTGTTATATTACTTGTGAAAGCTCCAATACCTGTACCGTTTGACGTAAAGTTACCTGTTCCCAAAACAGGAGAAGGTGTTACTCCCCAACATACACCTTTTGCGATGATTGCCGAACCTCCGTCTGAAGTGATCGCACCGCCACTATTTGCCGTGTTTGCCGAAATAGCTGTAATTGCAACTGTTGAAGTTAGAACAGGTGCTGTTGGTCCGGTAGTTGTAAAGCTACGTTCATCTCCAAAAACTGTAACCCAACTTGATATACTTGTTTTCCATAAATTCAGATATGCCCTGATATAATATGTCGTATTCGCTGCAAGTCCTGTAATATTAGTCACCCACGGCGCAATTGGAACAGATGCATTTACTGGACCGTTGCCTGTATTGGTAGCCACATAAGTAGGTGTTGCCGAAGCAGGTATCGTGGAATAAGCAACTCCATAGTTCTGATAATTGGAATACCCTCCCCCATTCCAGCTCATACTGGCACCAGAAGTTGCTGATGCTCCTGAAATGTTAGTTACAGCCGCTGTAACCAGGGTTGGTGCACCTACCAATGTTGAAAACGAAATTTGAGTACCATAAGTTGTTCCGATACTGTTTGTGGCATAAACTCTGACATAATAAAGTGTACCTCCTGACAGACCTGTGAGATTACTGATAAACGTGCCAACACCCGGTGCACTGTCAATGACTTTACTATTCAAAATTGTTGGAGCACTTGTTGTAGCATAACAAATTCCCCGTTCAAGAATTGTTGCTCCACCATCAAATGATACAATACCACCGCTGGTAGCACTTGTTGTAGTAATTACGCTTGCGGCTGTTGTTGCTCCCATAATAGGTGCACTGGCAAGAGTTGTAAAAGTAATCTCATTTCCATAATTAATGACAGTACTATTCATGGCATATGACCTGATATGATAAGTAGTTCCTGCAATAAGTCCGGTCATGCTACTGGTATAGATTCCTATTCCGGAACCATCTGTTGTTTTAGAATTGGCAATGGTTGGTGCTCCGGTTGTATTCCAACAGACACCTCTGGATAAAATGGATGACCCTCCATCGCTAACGATACTTCCACCAACTGTGGCAGTAGTAGCTGTAATTACACTTGCTGTAACTGTTGAAAGGGTTGCAAATATATTTCCACCCCAGGTAGGAACAAAAGTCCCTGAAATCTGGAGATACTGACCCGGAACTCCGATTGGAATCCTCAACCAGTCTGATCCATTCCAGTAAAGCATATCACCAATGGATTGTCCTTTGATAAATCCCGGTATCCATTTGGTTCCATTATCATAATAAAATCCCGGGGTGACATCACCTGTAGTTGCCGTATTATAAACAACCATTCCTGCAACATGGGCCGATAAGGGTGCAAAAGCTGAAGTACTTGTCAATGCAACCCTTGGGATTAACAACCCCTTATTGGCAAAATCAACATCCAATCCTGCCGACGCATTCGGTTGGGAACCTGTTGCATTAATACCTACATTTTGTGAAAATCCTGATAGTGATATTATCAGTGTTATCAATAGTCCATACATTTTCTTATGAAATCTATTGGCTGAATTTTGAGTAATACTTTTCATTATTTCTTGTTTTATAGTATTGAATAACTTTGTTTCTTTTTTTTGTAAATTGCATTTGGATTATCTGATTATGGAGTTGTAAATTTCAACTCATTACCATATGTTGTCCCATTATTTGTTGTAGCATAAGCCCGGACATAATACACTGTACCTGTTGATAATCCGGTAATACTACTGGAAAAGCTTCCAATCCCAGAACCATCTGTAGTTAAACTGCTTCCGGTTGTAGGTGCCGATGTAGTTGCCCAACACACACCATAAACAGTAATGGCAGAGCCACCATCATTTAATAAAATTCCTCCGCACGTTGCAGATGAGCTTGTGACAGCTGTTGGTTGTTTTGTATTTAAACCAGGAACTACTCCTGTTCCCCAGGAAGGGATTCCTGAACCATTAATCTGTAAAGTCTGACCTGTTATTCCTACCGGTATATTTACCCAGTTAGTTCCATCCCAATATTGAATATCTCCCGAAGAACTTGCTTTTGCAAAAAAAGGAATCCATTTTGAACCATTATCGAAATAATAACCCGGACTAACATCTCCGACTGTGGCATTATTGTAGACAATCATTCCGGCAACGTGACCTGTCATTGGAACAAAACTGGTAGTTGACTCAAGTGCTACTCGTGGGAGTAATAATCCTTTATTGGAAAAATTTATATCCAACCCGGCTACTACATTAGGTGGCGTTGATCCATTCGAACTTATTCCAACACTTTGTGAAAATCCGGTTAAAGCAATCATCATGAACATTAATAGGCATAGATAACCTTTTGTCATGGTGGTAGTTTTGTTTATTGATTTTTTTTTCATTCTCAAATTGTTTTTATGAATAACTGATTTATTATTTATATTTATATATATATATATATTGTAATTTTACTAATTATGAATTAATTTTAATTTAATAATTATCACGGATTTTAATTCTGTAAAAATATCAGATTAAAAGATGCATCATATAGTCTGAAAGTGCTAAACATTTTATAAAAAGTAGGATATTCCCTCCGCATAAAGTATAGTGTATCTATCATCCAAAAGGATTATAAACTATATTGGTCTTGAACCTGCGCATGCTAAATTTTATGGTTAATTATACGAAAAGTAAAAATTATTTTTATGTTTTGCAAACAAAATATTTCCACTTTTTTTACCTTACTCTGATTGTTTAAGTCAATAAATCAGTTATCTAAAACATTCACACATCTGGTCAAATTAAGGAATTCAGAGAAATAGAATTAGTATAAGTTCTAAAAAAAGTTGAAACACGACCTTTAGTTACTGTATAAACTATTTTAAAAAAACTTTTAAAAAGCAATTCAATGAACTTCACAAATAAGCAAATCAAATTATTAACAGTTATTCTTTCATATCAAACCGCAAAGAAGATGACCTCAACCTGCTGGAATGCATACCGATGTACATAACATCCAATAAAAATGGAATTGCTTCCAAACGGTGAAAACTGAATCACCTCAATTAAAATGAAATTAAAAAGCCCATAAAAAAAAACAGAAATTATATCTGTTTTTATGGGCTTGGTTTTATAAATGTTGAAAAGTAATTCATCTAAAAAACACTTACAGGATTCCTGTTTTCATAACAAATTGAGGACTTACGTTTTTGAATTGAAAATATTGAATTCCTTGTATCAAAGAATGAGAAATCAATTATAATTGGTTACTAATTATAATATATTTTTTTGGAGTCTCTGGAAAATTATTTTTTTTAGTTTCAACCAAAAAATTATTTTCCGAAAATTAATTTAGTTGTCATTTGTTCGGATAGGGTAACTGCTTTTGAAAGGTATGAACCAGCGGGGATATTTATTGGTATTGAGGTAATTTCATTGGCATAAAAGGGTAACTTTTGAATAAATCTGCCAGTTAAATCATAGAGGTATAAATTTCCGTTTAAATCACTCTGATTCTTCACCAGAATGATATTTCCGGTATTAAAAACCGATAATGAAGAATGGGTTGCATCGATTGATTTATCTTCTGTTGGAATCTCCGGTTCATCCTTTGTGGCAATTATTTTGAATCGTTTTTCCAACTCATTTCCGGGAATAGATACAAAGTGATATTGTGAGTGGGAAGTTGTAATATCAACTGTAGTACTGTTACTTAAATCCATCAGATACAAATGCCGGTAACGGTCATCTACATTCTGGTGTATGAATTTTAGTGTGTAAAGTGTATCTGTTCCAGCTTTAAAACCAAGATAAGTATTGTTAATGTCATTAACCGAATTCACCTGATATTCACCATCATCTTCAATAGCAAAGAGTTGAGGTTTTGATGTAGCTCCCATTATTTTATAACCATCCCAACCATTATCAAAACCCCGTGTACATGTTGGATCAGTAAATATCCACATGCGATCGCCCGGTATGGAATCTGAACCAACAACATCAATTCTGGTAGATATTTTCTTTTGCGAAGTAACACGATGTAATGATGTATTTTTAACCATGGCACCTATGGAATTGTAAGGAATAGTAATGGTTGCTGAAGATCCGGGTTCTTTCACCATAACCAGAAATGCCTGCATTGATGGAATTGAAGACGGCAAAAGATTACTGCCTGCATTCTCCTGCGGGATAGACAGATATTGTCCGGGAGCATCATCATTGCCCGATCCGTTTAATCCGTTGTTTGACCAGTCGTCGGCTGAACCGGTGTTATACAAGTAAATTGTTTTATCCATTCCATCACCAAAAGCAAGCGAATTGGCAGGATTTTCTTCATTTTTTATATTTATGGCAGCAGTATAAGGGTTACCGATCAAATGTTGACCTTTATAAAATGCTTCGGTGGTGTATGTTAATTGCTTCGGTCCAAAACCAGCATTTTCTAAAATTCCTTCGAAAGTTATAATTTTCCCGCTTTGTTGTGTAATCTCATAACCCTTGAATGATGTTAAAAACGATTCATTTTGCAATTGTACCCAATGGTCTGTAGTACCTGTTACATCTTCATGCATCTCTCTGACAAACGAACCGTAAAAAGTCGGATCTGCTGGCATTGACCTGAGAGGTATGCCAAAAAATTGCCATTTATAATGCCCATCTGTTTTGGCCGCTTTCGAATACATTTCAACAGTAGCAGACACAAACGATCCCATAGAAGCATCATTATGAAAAATAAGAGAGCCGGTTGGAACTAATCCACTAGGGTGAGCTTTAATAACCAGACCTGAAGTGCCGGCATTATTATTAATCGTGCCTTCTACATTCAGTAACGTTCCTGTTGGTATTATTAATTTCTTCCCCCGATTAATGGTCAATAAGTGTTCTATTGTAAAATCAGAATCGGGAGATACTCCGACTGCATTATCAATTGTCATGCAGTTAACTTTATTGTTTAAAAATGCATTAGAAGGAATTGTTTGAAATGCTTCTCCTGAAAATATAATGGTTGAGTTTGGTAAAGAGGAAACAATCTTAGCTCCGTTCGTAAAATTCAAATTCCCTTTAATTGTCAGAGCCTTCCCATTTAGATCAAGACGATAAGCCGATTGATTATTCATAATTTCATTTACCGTACGATCCTGATCAAGTAAGCAATCACGAACCGGAAAATCATCAATAACGATATCGTCATTTGCTTCGGGAACCCTGTTTAGAGTCCAGTTTTCAGGGTCATTCCAGTAATTATTCTTTATTCCTTTCCATTTATTTACAGCCATAGTTAAAGTTACAACATTTGATTCAA
>Ga0302215_10003400_pt1 | contig 10693 bp, 11 predicted proteins | sample II_Fen_N3_1_FD_194580 | JGI IMG/M metagenome (GOLD analysis project Ga0302215, IMG submission 194580) | Peat permafrost microbial communities from Stordalen Mire near Abisko, Sweden - II_Fen_N3_1 | ecosystem: Environmental > Terrestrial > Soil > Wetlands > Permafrost | place: Sweden: Abisko... | reverse complement strand
GTTAGAACCTGAAACAGTATTAAGATATGATAATTGTAATGATATGTCAGTTAATTCATTAGTTGAGTTAATTAATAATAAATACAATCCACTAACAAGTGGTTAATATAGATAGAGTATAATTTCAAAAAAATAACTGGAATTATACTCTTAAAGTGCATTAATAAATTAAAATATAAAAAAGTACCCAAAATACAAAAAGAAATTGTATATTATAGTAATACATGAAAAAAATTGAAAGGTGGCTTGATAAGATGCTGAGATAATGATAATAAATTAATAGAAAATAAGAGAGGATAAATAAAATATAAGAGAAAAGGACGTGTCAAGAAATGAAAAATATAACAAATAATAATAAAGAAAATTATGTGATTAAAACTATAGCAATGACTAAATTTTTAACCGATAGAGGTTTTGAGATAGTAGATACTTTGCCAAACATATTTGAGCCTAAAAAAGTTGTATGGTTATTCAAGAATACTCCAGAACTTTTAGAAGCTATGAGAAAATATACACCAATAGAAAAATAATTACATAATAATCTAATAATCAAAAGGAGATAAAAGATATATGGAAGAAAGACAATTACAAGGGAAATTTACAAGAATACCAAATAATCTAATAAAAGGAGATAGCGAACTAGATTCAAAAGAACTAACCATATTAATACTTTTATATATGTCTAGAAACTCAAAAGACGTATGTATATTTAATTTAGAATGGTTATATAATGAATTACATATTAAGCCTAATAATTCAACTGGAAAAAGACAGATAAGAGAAATAATAAAATCATTATATGAATATGAAATATTATTTTATTATGATGATATTTACTTACAACAAGAATATAGTATTAACAATATTGTTACTGATTATGATAAAAATAAATTAATATTTGCAGAACTATGTGAAGAAATAGGAGATAATTTTACAATGCTACTTGATAAAGAAATTAATCTATTAATAGAATATAGTAATAAAAATAAAGTAGATACATATTCACTAATAAAAACTTATGCTTACATATCTAGTACATTTAACAATAATAAAAATGATGAGGATTATTGCTTAGGATATCCTTCAGTGTTAAATATAGCTGAAAGAGTAGAAGTAACAGAAAAAACAGCTTTAAAATACATAAACATATTGAGTGAATTAAATATATTTGTATTTGATTATGCAGGATATAAGGAAACTTCAAAAGGACAAATTAAAAATGGACATATGTATTATACAAGAGTAGGAAATGAAGATTTATTACTGCAAAAGTTAACCAGTGAAAGAAAAAAGAAAGGATATATAAAAATAAGTAAAATAAATAAAGATAAAAGTAACTTCAAAAAACAAATTAAACAAAAGATAAATGATTTAATAAAGAAAAAAGGAAATGGACAAGCAAATATAATTGACATTGAAAAATTAAGATTATTACAAGAACAGTATGAAGAACTAGATAAACAAAAAGAAGAAAAGAAAACAAATGAAAATGCGTAAGCAAGGTTGAGCTTTGCGAAACTATAGATTCATCTTGTTATGGATTTTATTGTTAATGGATAATATTGTTATTGAGTACTATTGTTACACTATACTGGCTTATCACTATTGAACCTAAATGAAATATTAATTTATCAGTATTGGTATAATTAGTAAAATCTGATTTATCACTCTCTGATAACTAACTAATTTTTGATTTATTAGAGAGTGATAAATTGACGTTTTTAGGCAAAATTAAAATAAAATATAGAATATAAATTAAGCAAAAATCAAAAGGAGGATATAAAAATTATGGAATTAAGAGAATATCAAACAGAAAGTATTAATAAAATCAAAGGATTGAAAGTAGGTGAAAAGGGAGTAATTTCACTACCGACAGGAACAGGAAAAACTATTGTAATGAGTGGACTTGCTAAGGAAGAAGCAACCGAAAGAATATTGATAGTTGTTATGAGTACGGAATTGAGAGAGCAGACAATTGATAAACTAAAATTTGTATGTGGAGAAAATGTTGATGTTGGAAGTATACAAGGGAAATTAAATGAGTGCGATAATGATATAATAGTTGCAACTAGACAAAGTTTAACTCATGCAAAAAGTAATAGATTAAAGGATATAACTAATAATGGTGATTTTAAATATATTATATTTGATGAATGTCATGTAGCAGTAGAACAAATAAAAAAGATTATTGATGCAATAGGTCAAAATTCTATTATTATAGGAGTAACAGCAACTCCATACAATGAAAAGATGGTTGAAGTATTTGATAATATAATCTATGAAATGACTTTATTAAAAGCTATAAAAAGTGGTTACTTAGTAGAACCAAAAGCAAAAAAAGTATATACAAATACTGATATATCAAACGTAAAAACAGTTGGTGGGGAATTTGTCCAAAAACATTTAGAAGAAGCTATTAACAATGATGAAAGAAATAATATAATAGTGAAGTCTTATTTAGATTATGCACAAGATAGAAAGCACACGATAATATTTGCAAGTGGAATAAATCATGCTAATGCAATAACTCAATGTTTTCAAGATAACGGAATAGATGCAAAATCAATTGATAGTACAATAGATTCAACGGAACGTAAAAATACTTTAGAAGATTTTAAAAACGGAAAATTCAAAGTATTAGTGAATGTTAGTATATTAACAACGGGTTTTGACTTTCCTGCTTTAGATTGTGTTATAATGGCACGTAGTACTAAGTCAAGAATTTTATATATGCAATGCTTAGGAAGAGTTTTAAGGCTATCAGAAGGGAAAGAAAATGCACTTATAATTGATATAGCTGATATAACAAAAAAGTTTTCATTAGTTAATATTGATAGTATTTTTAATATAACTTTTAAAGATGACGAAACTTTATCAGAAGCTGAGGAAAGAATAAGAAAAGCAGATGAAGAAGAAAAGGAATTATTAAGACTTGAACAAGAAGAAAGAGATAAACAAAAGCTTGAACAATTAAGACTTGAAGCTGAAGAAATTGATTTGTTTAATTCTAATATAAATAATATATATGAATATTCTAGTCTTGATTGGTTTGAATGGTATTATAACAAAAACATATATTATATATTGAGTTTAAATGATAAATTAGATATAGTATTAACTAAAGTTGATGATGAATTTATTACATATAAGTATGAGGATAAACAATTAATAGAACATGAAAGAAATGAGAATCTAAAAGAAATAGTAGATAATGTTGATAATATGGCTTATACATATGGAAGTAGCTTTATAGACAAGAATGCTAAGTGGAAGAAAGACAAGCCAACAGAGAAACAAATAGCATGTATTAAAGGGAACTGGAAAGTATATACTAAGTTTGATTGTCACAAATATTTCAAAAGTAAATCATTATACTTTGCATTTAAAGCTATGAATAATTAAAAGGTATTGAGGATGTATTTTTATATATCCTTTTCTTTATAGCCAGATTTAATTGAGAATGAAAACCAAATAAAAAACCTATTTTATTAGAATTTTGTCGAATGGTTTATATATTAATTTATTAAAAAGATGTATACTTTTTTAGAAAGCAGAGTATAATAGAAGTATAAGAGATAAGAGATACATAAAAGAAATAAATTAAATAGGAGATGTTTTAATAATGGAAGCTTGTAAAATCGAAACTAAAGGGAATTATCATAAATCAGAACAATTTTATAAAGGTCTAGAAGTCAGAAAAGAACAACATTCAATTAAGGGTATTAATGAATCTTACTGGACTGACTTTGAAGCCAACAGTAATAAAACTAAATCTAGTTTAATTCAATATAAGAGTGCAGTTAAGAGATTCATAGATGCAACTGATAAAGATGTATTGACAATAGAAGTAAATGACTTAGAAAACTATTTAAATAATTTTGAAGGAAAAACAAAAGAGAATCAAGAAAGATATATAAAATCATTTTTAAGTTATAGTATAGGAAAAAACTTTAATAAAGCTTTACAAAATACAAATAATGAATTAATCTTGAGTTTAATTCCACAAGAGTATAGAATGTTAATAAATGTATTATTAAATAAATAGAAAAAATATAAAAATAAGGGAGAGATTTATAATGATTAAATATTTAAATGGCTATAGTTGGTTAGAGGACGAAGTGGGAGACGAAACAGCGGAGATCAAAGAGTGCTTAGAGAAAAAATTAATCAAGTATGCGTATGATAAATCAACTGCAAAGTTTTTAGTTTTAGAAAGTAATATACCAGCAGTAAAAGAAATTTTAGGTAATGATTATAGTAAATTAGAAGAATGCACTATTTCTCAATGGTTAGATAATGATTTTTATGGAATGTATGAAGATTTAGAAATTAAAAATATATATGGTAATATTATCAATATTGATATAAATACAGTATGTGGTTTAGTGTCAGATGAAGAAGAAGTTTATTTTTCAAATACTGATAAGTTGAAAATATATAACGCTGAATGCCCTGCTGAGGAACTAAAATCATTTGTAGATAAGATAGGTAGGCAACAAGCAATAATGCAAATAGAAGCTTTGCTAGATAGTGTTAGAGGTCAAGAATTTAAATAAGTATAATTATTAAGGAACTTGAAAGAGTTCCTTTTTTATTAACCAGAACTAAATGATAACAAATATCAAATAATAATAAAAGTCAACTTTTATAAGAATATTTGTCGAACTATTTATACATTAATTTATTAAAAAGTGGTATACAAAGATAAATTATAAGAGTATAATTATATTTATAAGTAAGAGATACATATAAAATAAATTATAATTAAGAAAGAGGTTTTATTATGAAAGTTTTAAATTTTACATGGTCACTAAGAGAAGATGTTGATTCAATAGATGAAATAACTGGAGAAAGAATTGAGACACAAAGAAATAAATTAAATGAAATGTTAGACAATTTAAAAGAAAAATTAGCTTTGTTAAATGGTATAACAGTAATAAATAATTGTTTAGATGAATGTAGCGGAAAATATGAAATTAAAGATTTAAATATAGTGAACTATATTGTATCAAATAGTATGACTATTGTAATAATGAAACAAGGACGAAAAACAACTTGGAATGATGTATATAAGACTGTAAATAGTATTAAATCAGCAAAGTATAATTTAGTATAGAATATATTAAGGAGTGGGGGATTTAAAATGATTAGAGTAATTAAATTAGTAGATGGAACATTAGGTCAAGTTATTACTGGTAAATATGATAAAACAAAAGGGATAAAATAATTTTATCCAGTTAAATATAGAAGTTATTATGAGAATCAATTACAACAAGTAAAAGATTTAGAATATACAGAAGGAACTCAAGATGATTATATATTATATATAGAACAAGATTTTGGTTTTGGTGAAGTCGTAAAGACTCATATAATTGGAGAATATCAAATAATAGAAAGCATTAAAGAAAATGGAGAAAAACATTTCTTACCATATATTGAATATAGAATAATAGGTCGTCGCAGTTATGAGTCATTAGATGAAGCTATTACAGGCGTTATATGTTATAAATATGATGGAGCAAACAGTCAAGCAAATAAATTCTTATGGAAGATGATTAAATAATTATCAGAACTCTAGAAATAGGGTTCTTTTTCTTGCCATAAAATCTTTAGTTTATAAGAACTGCTTTTATGGTGGTTCTATTTTTTATGCCCTAAATTATTGACTATTATTGATTTTAGCATTACAATTAAAACATAGTAATTACAACATGTTTACGGTAATAAAAATATACTACAAAATTATTTATGAGGTGATATGATGTCAAATGAAAATGAACAAAGTAAAAGTGTAGTAACTAGTTATAGGCTTAAAGAAGACACAAAGGAAAAGCTTAAACAACAATTAGACCAATTAGGGCTAACACAAGAACAGTATTTTAGTAAAATTACAACCATGATGGAATTAGAAATAGTTAAGAAAACAAATATATTTGCAGTTAATACAGATGAACTGGAGGAACTTACAAAAAGAATTTATAATATCTTTATTAATGTATGTGAACAGGGAAATACATTTCTAAGTAGTAAAGATACAGAGCTGGAACAACTAAAGAATAAATATAAAGATATGTTATTAAATAAAGATAATAAAATTACAGAACAAAAGCAGGAATTACAAGATGTTTACACTAAAATTAATGTATTACAAAAGACAAATGATAGTAATAAACTTGAACTAGCTAATATCAGAATTAAACATGAAAAACAACTAGAACAACTAGAAAGTAATTTAAAAGATAAAACTTTAATAGTTGAGGAATACAAAGAAAAGAATGATATGTTGTTAAGTGATTTATCAGAATACAAAGAGTATAAAGAACAATACAAGGTAATAGAAAAGGAATTAAGCCGTCTAAAAGTTAGTAATGATGCATTGATATCAGATAAAAATAATTTAGATAATACAATTATAAAGCTTCAAGATAAAATCAATAATGATACTGAAAGGATTCTATTTTATAAAGTTGAAATAGAAAATAGAAATCAATCTATTAAGGAGTATAAAACAGATATCAGGGTGTTAGAAGATAAGAAAGATAAACAGATAGAAGAATTAAAACAAGATAATAAGGAAACATTACAGGATCAAGAGAAAGCTTTACAAGAAAAATATAATATGGAGATTAGCAAGAAAGATTTAGAATTAGAAAAGTTAAATAATCAAATAGATAAAATGAAGTTAAAAAAGTTTAAAATGGTGAGAAAAGGAGAAGAATAAAAAGTAATTACCTAGCCGAAATATTACGGGGTGAAAGTATGAGAAATAATATTGAAAAGATATTAAATTTGAAACATCAAGAAAAAACTAATAGTCAAGTTGCAAATAAGCTAAACATATCAGAAAGAATGGTTGAAAAAGTTTTGCAATTAGATAGACTCCAATCTATTCTGAAGGAAATATTATCTAATGAAAGATATGATAAATTGCTAAGTCTTAATTATAAAGCCTTGAAATTGAAATTGTATATTGATAATATTGATTTTTTGAACCTGTTACTAGATTCTATTGATAATAAAGCAACGGAAAAAGATATAAAAGAAAAAATTTCTTTACTTGAAATCCGACAGGAAAAAATAAAAGAAATTCAAAAGGATATTGATTATTATAAAACCAATTTAGCAGAGATACAGAAAGAAATAAATGAAATTGATGCTGATTACAAAAGTAGAATGAAAGAAGTAGATCAAAAATTTAAATTTATTATTAATGATGAGAAATTATCTGATACCAAAAAAGAAAGTCTGTTAGAATGTATTGCTTATAATAAGAAGTATGATAACTGGGTATTTGTGGGATTTATAAGTAATAAAAATCAGTATTTCAAAATTAAAAAAGAATTTCTAGAAGAATTTACTTTTGGTGGTTGGGATTTACCACCAAAAATTATTAACATTGAGAAACTTGTTGAGTTTGTTAAAAGAACTAGATTATTTAATGCAGAGTTTCAAACTAAATATACTAATAGTAAAAATTTAGTTTGGAGCAGTAAAATGGATAAGTCGCAAACTTACCTAAAAGAGATTAAAGAGAAAAAAGAAAAGTTGAATAAACAGGCTAAAGAATTTAATAAAAAGTTGAAAGAGATTGAGAAAGCAAATATATATGATTATATGGCAGTATTAGAAGCCAAGAATGAATTAGCTGAAAAAGATATCATTAATCATAATAGAGTTTCTATAATGGCTATGGAATGGTTAAAAAATAATAATTATATTGCAGATATTGAATATAGTTATGAAAACTATAGATTTGATGTAATAGGGGTAAAACTAGAGACTAATGAAGTAGTTATAGTTGAAACAAAAGTAAATATAAATGACTATAAGCAGGATAAAAAGAAATATAATTATTTAAACTATTGTGATAAAATGTATGTAGTTACTGACAAATGGGATATAAAGCATCATGTAGAATATGACGACAATGATATTTTTAGTGATGATGTGGGAATATTGATTGTTGAAGATAATAAGATTAAATTAATAAGAGAAAGTAATATTAAATCTGGCGAAAGTGTATTAGATAAAAATAAAATTGTTAAAAATATTTATAACAAGTATTGGACTAGAATATATAAGATAGGAAAATAAGGAATTGTAAATCCAGTTCCTTATTTATGTTAACATAAAACTATAATTTTATATACTGTTTGGTTGTGAAAACAAGAGTATATGGAAGCTAGAATAAGTATGAGGGAGATTAAATTTGAGTTTTCAGGATAAAAAAGTATTTTACTTTATACATTAATTTATTATAAGACTATTGTAATAATTTTCTAAGTATGATAATATAAATATATCAGATAACAAATTAAAATATAGGAGTGGTCAGAATATGTATAAAATGTTAAAATCAATAATGGATCAAATGGATTGTACATTAGAGGATGCAAAAGTTATACTGGATAATATTTTAAATAGAAACACCTTTCAAAAATTAGTATTGAATACAGTTAAAAAAGAATATGATTTATAAAATAAAGAGGTGCTGAATTATGAAAAAATCATTTACTAAAAAAGGTATTGAGAAATTATTTAAAACACAATATCCAAATGGTATGATATCTTTAGTTAAGAACGATATGTGGTACTGTGAAGAAGCTAATTCTTACTGTTATACTTTAAGATGCAGTAATCTCTATGATGTAGCAGAACAGTTGAATTTAGTACCAAGTGAAGATATAAAAGAAATGAAAAAGTTAGCTAGATATTATATATGATTTAGGAAGTTGCAGGAATGTAACTTCTTTTCTTTTATATAATATTATCCACAATCAATAAAAACAACTCACCACAATGCACCAGATTCTATTTTAAACCATATAGGAATATAATAAGACCTATAAAATTATAAAGGCTTATATGGTCTATATTGGCTATATTTATGTTAAATTCTATATACTACTTATAACTCCAGTGATTTCAATAGAAAAATATTAAAAACTTTGTACATTAATTTATTAAAAAGCTATTGCAATGTAATTAATACTATGGTATTATTTAGGTATGGACATAGTAATAAATTAAAGCAATAAAATATCTATTTTACAACGAATAACAAATTAATATAGAATGTAAAATAATTATTGACATGATTTAGGTAATATGATAATATAAGGTTAAGAAATAAATTAATAATAATTACATAGAAGGAGTGGATTTATATGTTAAAAATATTAAATGGATACAATTGGCTAGAGGAAGAAAATACAAAGGAAATAGATGCATGTATAGAAAAAGGATTATTAAAATATACAGATGATGAGAGCAGACCACAATTTATAGCATTAGAAAGTAATTTGTCAGCAGTTAAAGAAATTTTAAGTAAGGACTATAGTAATCTAGAGGAAAAAACTTTTATAGAATGGTTAGACTTTGATTTTTGTGGTTCATATGATGAGTTAAAAATTGAAAATATGTATAGTGATAAAATATATGTAAGAATGAGTAATCTATATGACTTAATTTCTAATGAAGAAGAAAATTATTTCTCTAATGAGGATAAGTTAAGAATATATAATGCTGAGTGTCCAAATGATGAATTGAAGTTCATGTTAGATAAAATAGGCAGAGAGCAAGCAAGAATACAAATAAAAAATTTATTAGATAGTATTGTAGACCAACAATTTAGATAAAAAAATAATTTTGGTTAAAGCCGTAACTAGCTTACCACTTGGTTTATAATCTTTCCAAGTTAATCGAAAAGATGTATTCATACATAGGATAACAAACCTATTTCATATAGATTAAATTACTAGTAGCCAGCTTAAGCTGTTTATATAGATTTAGAGTTATAATCTCAGAGTAATTGAGGTTATAACTCTTTAAATGCAATAAAAATTTATGGAATAATATGCTTATTCAAGGATATTATGTACAAGTATTTTTGAATTAACATATTAAAAAAACAATATGTTATAATAAATTAATAGAGGGAAAGAGGAGATAAATAAAAATATGAATGAATTAGCATTATTAGAAAACAAGGAGAGCAGAGAACAAATGATTGACAGAATTAATGTACTAGATAGTGTAGGAGAATTATTACTATTGCCAAGCACAAACCATACAAGAATAGAACAAGTTGCTGAATATTATAAGGTGTCACAAAGACATATTGAAGAACTACTATCTCTTAATAGAGAAGAGTTAGAAACTGATGGAGTCAAGGTTTATAAAGCTAATGATTTTATTACCGAACTAGACCTCGGAAATAAAGTTATTAAACAAAGAGGAAAATTTTTAGTAGAATTTTCAGATGACAATATAATTTCATTCGCTCCAAGAGGAGTATTGTTATTCCCTAAACGTTCGATTTTAAGAATAGGAATGTTACTAAGAGATTCACCAGTTGCACAAGAGATAAGAAATAGATTACTAGATATATTTCAAGATGTAGAAAAACAACAACCACAAATTATAAATAATATTGTATCAGAGATAAGAACAGAACAAGGAATCATGCAAGAAATGATACAAGCCATGTATGAAGGTGATTATGCAAAAGAAAGTCAATTAAAAACTGAATTATTAGGTATAAAAACAAAAAGAGTTAAGGAACTAGAAAACATAAACAAAACAATTATAACTAATGCAATCACAATACAAGATACGAGATTAGTTATAAATAGAATAGCACGATACTTAGCTAGTAAAAGGTATCACGGAAATTTTAGAGCTTGTTGGGATC
>Ga0302215_10003399_pt1 | contig 10693 bp, 7 predicted proteins | sample II_Fen_N3_1_FD_194580 | JGI IMG/M metagenome (GOLD analysis project Ga0302215, IMG submission 194580) | Peat permafrost microbial communities from Stordalen Mire near Abisko, Sweden - II_Fen_N3_1 | ecosystem: Environmental > Terrestrial > Soil > Wetlands > Permafrost | place: Sweden: Abisko... | reverse complement strand
GGGGTCGGGCGTACGTCTTTATATGGTCATACTTATTCTGCAATATATCATCTTCGACTCGTGGCATGTGCCTTTTGTGGTGACGGCCACCGTGGCGGTTTTTCTCATTTGGCTGTATACGCACCGAAGTGGCATCAAAACCATTGTGTGGACCGATACTTTGCAAACAGTTTGTTTGATTTCGGCTCTCATTTTATTGGTTTTTCAGGTGTCGAAACAGTTGGATATGAACCTGAGCGAGTTCAGCACCCAACTGATTAAAGGCGGACATGCCCGCATGTTTGTATTCGACGACTGGCACTCGAAACAGAACTTCTTCAAGCAGTTTTTTAGCGGCATATTCATCGCCATCGTCATGACCGGTCTCGACCAGGACATGATGCAGAAAAACCTTACCTGCAAAAGTCTGCGCGACGCCAAGAAAAACATGTATTGGTACGGCTTTTCGTTTGTGCCGCTCAACTTGTTGTTCCTCATACTGGGTGCCATGCTGCTGATGCTGGCTGCCAAAAACAATATTGCCCTGCCTGCTTCGTCCGACGATATTTTGCCTTTGTTTGCTACGCAATATCTTGGACCGGTGGTCACCTTTTTGTTTGTTATCGGCATTATTGCAGCCACTTTTGCCAGTTCCGATTCGGCTTTGGCTTCGCTCACCACCTCATTTGCGGTCGACATTCTGGGTGTTCAGCGCAATACTCCCCGCGTGGCCGAACGTAAGCGTCGCTTTACGCACATCGGGGTGTCGGTATTGTTTGTGCTGATCATACTTGTTTTTAAAGCGGTGAATAATAAAAGTATTATTGACGCCATTTATACCATTGCCTCCTATACCTACGGACCTTTGTTGGGCATGTTTGCCTTTGGGCTATTTACCAAACGACCTGTCCGCGACAAGCTGGTGCCTTATGTGGCAGTGGCTTCACCACTGTTGTGTTTTGGGCTGAATTTACTCACCAGCACCCTGTTTAAGTACCCACTTGGCTACGAATTGCTGATGATAAACGGATTGATTACCTTTGCAGGCATGTGGATGGTGTCAGGCAAACAGTTGATAGTTGACAATTGATAGTTGATAATGGCGTTGAACTGCTTGAACTTCTGCACAGCAAACTTGTAACTTCTTTTCTTGTAACTCGTAACTAAAATTATTATGGATATAAAATCTGCCGAATTTATAATCAGCAATACTGATTATCTGAAATGCCCCGATAGTAAATTGCCCGAATATGCTTTTATCGGACGCTCCAATGTGGGCAAGTCGTCGTTGATCAACATGCTTTGCAACCGCAAGGATTTGGCCATGACTTCGTCGAGACCGGGAAAAACGCTGTTGATAAATCATTTTCTGATCAATAAAAACTGGCATCTGGTCGATTTGCCCGGATATGGTTATGCTACTGCCGGCAAAAAGATGCGCGACCAGTTGCAGGACATTATTGAAAGTTATATTCTGAACCGCGAGCAACTGACATGCTTGTTTCTTTTGATTGATTGTAGGCACGAGCCCCAGAAAATCGACCTGGAATTTATGGAATGGCTCGGCGAGAACGGCGTTCCGTTTTCTATCGTATTCACCAAGCTGGATAAACTGACACATGCTAAAGGAAAATCGAACGTGCAGACCTATAAAGATAAATTGTCAGAACAATGGGAAGAGCTGCCACCGATTTTCCTCACTTCGTCCGAAAAACGTGTAGGGCGCGATGAGATATTAGGCTATATCGAGGGAATTAATAAGACTTTGTAGTTATTAGTCTTCGACGATATTAACTTCGTGATATTTGCTTCGCGTTTTTAATTGTTATTTGCCTTCGGCGTTTATATACAATATCCGGTCTCGACGAAGGAGAGACTAATTAACGCGAAGCGAATATCGCTGTATACAAATATCACGAAGTTAATAACACTAAGGGTATTTTCAGAAAACGTTTGCGCCAAGTTTTTCTATTCGGGTTTTAAGTTAGCGTTGTATTGTCGGCGAAAATGAATATCATTGTATTTTATTTGATAAACCGTACATCTTAAAATACTATGCTGAACATTCAAAAGAAAATGAGCAATGCTTTTCTGGCATTACTCGGATTGCCCGCCACAGCGGTTGGTTTTGCGTTATCCACTCAAATTGCCGCACTGAGCTGGATACTTTCCAATAAATATCATCTGGACATTCACGATGTGGCCTTTGTTTGGTTGGCTGGGCCCATTGCGGGCATCTTTGGTCAGGTCATCGTAGGCCTGCTGAGCGATAATGTCTGGTTTATGGGTGGTCGTCGCAGGCCGTTTATCATTATTGGTGGACTGGTCAGCAGCATTGCTTTCCTTACACTGCCTCACATCCGGGGCATTTCGCATATCACGGGTATTTCGGACATTATCCTCATCGCGTCCGTCATCGCGTTGTTCCTCGACTTGTCGGTCAACGTAACTTTCAACCCGGCCCGCTCCATTATTGCCGACTTGACCCCCGAAGGCAAAGTGCGCACCGCCGGTTATGTATGGATGCAGATTATTTCGGGCTTTTTCGGCGTATTAGCCTACTTTTTATCCATGCTTTTTGGAAATGAAATGCTGCTGTATATCGCGGCTGGCATTGTGTTTCTCACCGCTGTGTTTCCCATTCTGTTTATTCAGGAAAAAAAAGAACAGGAAGCTGCTCTGTCCGAAAATCAGGAGAAATTTGGTGTTTGGCAGATATTTCAGGAAATATTTCCGCTGTATGGATTTTTGGTGTTTGGCATTTTCAGCTTGTTTTTCCACTTTTTCCCTGAAGCGTTGGGCACGTGGCACAATCCGGTTTTGATTGCCGCACTACTTTATTCGGTGATCATCGGCATTATCATCATTGTTCAGGGAATTAAACACCCGTCGAACCGCAATGAGTTTCAGAAAATCATGCTTGCTCACTCGTTTACCTGGGTGGCTTTTCAGAGCATGTTTATTCTTTCCGGCTTTTTCATCGAGAATCAGATTCTTCCCAACATCGGACTAAAAGGCATTACGGCCAACTGGTTTGCCGAAAAACTTACGGGCGCAACGCAAACTCCGGCTTCATCGGTGGGCAATATTGTTTCGCTGGGCTTCTTTATACTCAACCTGATCGGAGCTATTTTCCCCTTGATATTACAATCCATAGCCAAGCGCATTGGTCGGGTAAGAACTTACATAGGGGCACTTATCTTTTCGGTAATCGGCTATTTCTATATTGCCTATTTCAGCAGGGTGGAGATCGACTTTTATATCGGTATGTTCCTCGTGGGTATCGGTTGGTCGGCTGTTATTTCCATTGTGTTTGCTATCATGAGTGAGCGCGTGAACCCGGCCAAGATGGGTTTATATATGGGTGTGTTTAATTTAGCAGTTGTATTGCCTCAGATGATGAGCAACGGTGTGGCCAACGTTATTAAAGCCACCGGTAACCATCAGTTGCTGTATATCTTTTGTGCATTGTTAGTTAGCGCTTCGGTTGTTTTCTGGATATTTGTTCATGAACCCGAATCGTCGTCTACTGCTTCGAATGTTACTAAAAACGGGCATTAAAATAATTCGGCGTTTACAATTTCCGGTTCATAATTTCCTATTATCTTTGCGGCAAGAAATAAAACCGCATAGTTTCCATAATCCAATAACCGCGGACCATTCGGCTCTGCGGTTTTTGCGTTTAAATATACAACCAATGAAAAAGATTTTTCTTATACCGCTACTTTGCCTTTTCTTTTTGTGCTCGTGTACTTCCAAGAGTGCCAAAACAACCGATGTGCAAACTACCGACTCATTAAAACTTAGTTATGCGCAGGGATTTGCCATTAAGTATTTTCCGGATTATAAAGAAGTGATTGTGTACAGCCCGTGGGTGAAAGGTACGGTGTATGCCCGTTATTATCTGGTGAAAGATGCTTCCGTAAAAACACCGGCCGATGGTACAAAGGTGCAGGTTCCGCTTCGCACATTGGTTGCCACGTCGGTAACTCATTTTGAGTTTCTGGGTTTGTTGGGGCAGGTGCAAACCGTTGTGGGAGTTTGTTCGCCACGTATTATCTACAATAAAGAAATCAATAAACGGTTTGGCGAAGGACGTATTGCCGATTTGGGCGATGCCTTTACCATCAATGTAGAGAAAACCCTGCAGCTAAAACCGGGAGCCGTGATGATGAGTGGCTATAACCAAAACGACCCTTACGCGCAACGTGTTTCGCAAGCCGGAATTCCCGTGCTGTTTAATAACGAATGGATGGAAACTTCGTTATTGGCACGGGCCGAATGGATCAAGTTTGTGGCTGCTTTTTACAATAAAGAGAAACAGGCCGACAGTATTTTTGCCGATGTGGATAAGCGATACAACAACATAAAAGCGAAAGCGGCCGGGGTGAAAACGAAACCTAACATTATGGTGGGCTCCAATTTTCGCGGAACGTGGTACATGCCATCGGGTCGTAACTTTATGGGCAAACTGTTTGCCGATGCGGGCGCTGCGTATTTTTATGCCAACGACACTACGGCCGGCAGCCTGCCACTGAATGTGGAAACGGTGTTGAAAAACTTCGCTACAACCGACGTGTGGCTGAATTGTAATTTTAATTCGCTGGACGAGCTGGTAAAGGCCGATTCGAAACATGCACTCTTCCGTCCGGTGCAACTAAAGCAGGTTTATAATATCAATAAACGCCTGTTGCCTTCCACGGCCAATGATTTTTGGGAGAGTGCGGTGGCTCGCCCCGATTTATTGCTTTCGGATATGATTGCCATTCTGCATCCCGAAATTTTGCCGGGATATACCCTTATGTATGTTGAAAAATTGAAATAGCTCTAGGGGATAGGTTGTGACCTGTCCTTTTTTGTATCGGTTGAGTTAATAAATTGAGATTATTTAGTACCTTTGGCATCGAAAAATGCGTCCCAACCTTGGGAAAGCTTGTTTGATGCCTCGGTGGGAGATTCTCAAAGGGGGGAACTGCATTTGGAGCAGAAAAAGATGATTTATAAGATTTTGAAAGCTTGTTTGATTAGGAATATAAATATCCCAGTGATTGGGAAAACACAAAATATAGAGTTGTAATATGAAGAAAATCATAATCCTGGCAGTTTTTTTACTTTTTGCAATTACTTTTGTTTTGTCTTTTAATAAATCAGAACATATTTCTTACTTTTCAATAACTCTGTTTATCGTACAGGCAATCGGATTGAATTTTCTGGTATATATGGTTCGGGATTATTCAAATCCTCCCCAATGGTTATTCAGAATTCGATTTTTAGTGTACAGTTTATCCTACGGGTTGTTTTTTGGCACATTCATGGCTTTCTTTACGCTAATCAGAACTCAACAGGTTGATTTGATACGATCTCTGTCTTTCGCAGCCGTGTTCACGTTGGTCGGATTCTTTCGGGGTAACGCTTCAGATAATACCGGTTATTTGAGGTTTAAAAAACTAGTCAAATCAACGGGAAATCAAGAGCTGGATGACCTGGCACTCACAGATTCTGCCTATTATGAAGATTCAATAATGTTCAGAACATATGGACGATTAATTCTGGATAATGAACGATTGTATTTTTACTCTTCGGATGAAAATAAATGCTTGTTTGAATCAAAATTGACAGAGTTGAATCCGGTTGTCGAAAGGGCTTTGTTTTTGAATGTACCGGTAGGGTTGAATTTACAGACCAACGAGACAAAGATATTTATGAAGTTTCCTCTTTATTGGTTAAAAATGATAGAGAATAACTGAAATCAGCTGAGTAATAATTCTATCTTAAAGTATTTCTCATGAAATCCCGCTCCCTTATACTATTTCTCATTCTCTCATTTCTTGCTGTAGGTCTTTTTCTGACCGATTTAGCCTGGGGCAGCATTCACATATCGTTGAGTGAGATTATCGACGTATTTTTCAGGAAGAGCGGGGATGGAATTAATTCCGAAATATTACTCAACTTCCGCTTGCCTAAAGCCATTACGGCAGTGCTGGCAGGTGCTTCGTTGTCGGTAGCGGGTTTGATGATGCAGACGCTGTTTCGCAATTCGCTGGCCGATCCGTATATTCTCGGAGTCAGCTCGGGTGCCAGTCTGGGTGTAGCGTTGGTCATGATGGCGGCAACTTTTCTTCCTGTCGCATTTGTCAGCAGCGGTTGGGCTCTGATTGTGGCGGCTATAATTGGTGCATCGGTTGTATTGATACTGGTAGTAGGTGTGTCGTTTAAGGTGCATAATGCCGTTTCGTTACTGATAGTAGGGTTGATGTTCGGAACCATTGCCGGTTCACTGGTCAGTGTGCTGCAGAACTTTAGTAATCCCGATGCTATTAAGCTCTTTGTAATGTGGACATTCGGTAGCCTGAGCGCTGTGACTTGGACTTACATGACTGTATTGTTCCCAGTGGTACTGATAGGGTTGGGCATGGCTTTTTCATTACAAAAGCGACTTGACGGTTTGCTTCTTGGCGAGAATTATGCTCGCGGATTGGGCATTTCCATTCAGCAAACGCGATTTCTGATCGTTATAGCCACAGGATTACTGGCCGGCGGCATTACCGCCTTTACCGGACCAATTGCTTTTGTGGGGGTAGCCATTCCACATATTGCCCGTGGACTTTTTAAGGTGTCGAGCCATAAAGTGTTGCTACCCGCTACAATTTTATGTGGTGCATCCTTGTTGCTTATTTGCGATATTATTACGCAGATACCAACTTATACTTTACCCATAAATACGGTAAGTGCATTGTTTGGTGCCCCGATTATTATTTGGATAATATTAAAAAGACGATAGCATGTCAATTCTAACCACCCAAAATCTATCCATCGGGTATTCCAAGAAGGGAAGAACCGATATTATTCAGTCGCGACTCAATTTGCAGTTGCGGGCTGGTGAATTGGTGTGTCTTATCGGTCCGAATGGGAGTGGAAAATCTACTTTGTTGCGTACGCTGGCCGGTTTGCAAAAACCGATGTTGGGCAAAACTTTTATTGATGAACGTGAAATTATCCGCCTGAAACAGCAGGAAAAGGCTTTACTGATAGCGTTGGTGCTCACTGAACGGTTAGAGATTGAAAATGCCACGGTGTATAATCTGGTGTCGCTGGGGCGTCATCCGCACAGCAACTGGTGGGGAAATATAACCGACGAGGAAGATGCTGTGATACGAGAAGCCATAGAAATGGTACACTTGGGACATAAGATTCATCAGAATATCAACGAATTGTCCGATGGTGAACGGCAGCGTGCTATGATAGCCAAGGCATTAGCGCAGGATACACCCATTATTATGCTCGATGAGCCTACGGCACATCTTGATTTGCCTAACCGGGTAGAAATAATGTTGTTGCTTCACCGATTGGCACATAAAACAGGCAAAGCCATTTTGCTTTCCACCCATGAGCTGGATTTGGCGCTGCAGGCTGCCGACCGCATATGGTTGATGAGTGCCGATACCGGTGTAGAGTGCGGTGTCCCGGAAGATTTGGTATTTAATGGCAGTTTCAACAGGGCTTTTGAGAGCAAGTCTTACTTTTTTAATGCTTCGAACGGAAACTTTTCGATGAACTATCCGATGACAAAAAAAGTGTGGGTGTCAGGCGATAAAACCCGTATGTACTGGACTTTTCGTGCTTTGGCACGTGCCGGCTATGCGGTAGTTCAGGATGCTGATGTTCATATTTTGGTTACGGAAAGCGGTTGGCTGCTGAACGATAAAAATATCACTACGGTGGAAGAGTTTTTATTTGAACTGGAATGTATCTTTGCTGATCATTGAATCTGAATTTCGATAAATACGCTCATGCATGAATAAAAAGCTCCTCTATATCCTCTGTCTTTTATTGTTGTCTGTAAGCATGTGGGCACAAACCAATGTGCGAATATACGGATACGTGATTGATACGAATAACAGGGGTGTTGAGTTGGCCAATGTACGGGTGGAAAACTCGGCAGTAGGTACCACTACCAATCAGAACGGATATTATGAGTTGTCACTAAAGGCAAAAGATTCTGTAACATTGGTTTATTCCATGGTTGGTTACCGAACTATCAGACATACCATACAGCCTCATCAGTCGGTGCTGCAAATATCGGTGCAATTGCCACTCGCTTCCAATCAGCTTACCGAGGTGAATGTAATCGGTCAGCGCAGGCAAAATTCTACGCTTGATGTGCTTGATCCTTCCAGATTTCGTGTTATCCCTAATGTTTCAGGGGGAATTGAATCATACCTCATCACTTTTACAGGCGTTAGTTCCAGCAACGAGCTGAGCTCGCAGTATAATGTTCGTGGTGGTAACTTTGACGAAAATGCAGTTTATGTCAATGGCATTGAGGTCTATCGTCCGTTGCTTATTCGTGCGGGACAGCAGGAGGGTTTGAGCTTTATTAATCCCGATATGGTGGAAAAGGTCTCATTCTCTGCCGGTGGATTTGATGCCAAATACGGTGATAAGATGTCGTCTGTGCTGGATATTCAATATAAAAAGCCAACAGAATTTGAGGCTTCAGCTTCGGTGAGTCTGCTCGGAGCTTCGGCCTATGTCGGAACTTCTAACAAGCGATTTTCACAGATGCACGGTGTTCGGTACAAAACATCATCCTATTTACTTGGAACGCTTGATACAAAGGCTGAATACAAGCCTGACTTTCTGGACTATCAGACTTACCTCACCTACAACCTTTCGCCGAAGTCGGAAATAACCTTTCTGGGAAATTTCTCTCAAAACTCTTATCAGTTCGTGCCACAAACGCGCGAAACTAAATTCGGAACGTATCAAACTCCCCGTAATTTAATTATTTATTTTGACGGACAGGAAAAAGACTTGTTTCGTACGGCTTTTGGAGCGCTTACCTATAATTATAAACCCATTAAGGGAATGAAAATTAGCTTGTTTGGATCGTTGTTTTCTACCAATGAGAATGAAACTTACGATATTTCGGGTGAATACATAATCAATGAAGCGCAACTCGATGTTGATCCGGCAAAACCGACCGGAGATCCGTTGGGAATAGGAACTTATCTTCAGCATGCCCGAAACCGCCTGAAAGCTACTGTTGCCAATCTGGCACATCGGGGAGAATACGATGTGGAAAACCATAAAATGAGGTGGGGCGTCAATATTCAGAATGAAATAATTTCGGACAAAATAAGTGAGTGGGAGATGCGCGACTCCGTGGGATACTCGCTGCCATACAGCGATGAAAATGTGAATGTATTTTATAATCTGAAGGCAAGCAATAAATTGTCGACTTGGCGTTCAACTGCTTTTTATCAGGATACGTATAAATGGAACTCCGATGCAGGATCTTTCTCGTTCACCGGAGGATTACGGGCAAATTACTGGACTTTCAATAATGAATTGCTTGTGAGTCCACGTATAGCATTCTCGTATCTGCCCCGTTGGAAAAGCGATTACAGTTTTCGTTTTGCTACGGGAGTTTATTATCAAACGCCTTTTTACAAAGAAATCAGAGATACACTTACCGATGCGTTTGGGAATGTAAATATACGATTGAATAACCGCATCAAAGCGCAGCGTTCGCTCCATTTTGTGTTGGGGGGTGATCATTATTTTCGTGCCTGGGGGCGACCATTTAAGTTCACAGCCGAGGCTTATCTGAAACTCATTGATCGGTTGATATCTTATTCAGTGGATAATGTTCAGATTGTTTATTCCGGAAAAAATGATGCCAAAGCTTATAGCGCCGGCATGGATTTCAAACTTTACGGAGAGTTGGTGCCGGGTGCCGATTCCTGGATTAATCTTTCATTGATGAATGCGAAACAGGATATTATTGACGATTCGTATGTGAGCCATAGTTACGACGCGGACGGAAAAATATTGACATCCAAAACAGTTTATCCGGGGTGGGTGGCAAGTCCGGGTGAGCAACGGTATACTTTCTCCATGCTTTTTCAGGATTACTTGCCCAATAATCCTAAATATAAAATGCAATTGAAATTGGTTTGGTCGGATGGTTTGCCATTTGGCCCTGTAAAGAGTGTTCAGTTTCGTTCGGCATTTCGCACTCCTGCTTATCGACGGGTGGACATCGGAGCTTCCCGGGTGTTGGTTAACGGAGTAGATAAAACAATGAATAAATCGTGGTTGAAACATGTGAAAAACATATGGTTGAACGTTGAAGTATTCAATCTGTTGGACATCAAAAATGTAAATTCGTATTATTGGATTACCGATGTTCATAATCAACAACTGGCAGTGCCTAATTATCTTACCGGACGTCAGCTGAATTTGAAGGTAATGGTAGACTTGAAGTAATAAGCAGTAAGAGGCAAGCAGCAAGCAGCAAGATGTATACTACTAACTATCCATTTGCTTTCAACTTGTAATCAAATCTCTTTTTTTCTCGGGTAAATTTCGCTAATTTTGCAGCCATTATTAATAATATGTATTTCGGTCGATAGTGTAAAGCATTTTTTATAGTTAATGCTTATAACTGTTGACCGATAATTGAAAACTGAAAATATGCCACACACCTCACAACGGGGGCAGGCAATGCCCGAATCGCCTATTCGTAAACTGGTACCGCTGGCCGACAAAGCCAAAGCACGCGGTATCAAAGTGTACCATCTTAATATCGGTCAGCCCGATTTGAAAACGCCGCAAGTCGCGTTGGATGCGATTCGTAACATTGATCGTACCGTGCTTGAATATAGCCCGAGCGACGGTATCCGAAGCCTGAAAACCAAACTGGCAGCCT
>Ga0302215_10003398_pt1 | contig 10696 bp, 6 predicted proteins | sample II_Fen_N3_1_FD_194580 | JGI IMG/M metagenome (GOLD analysis project Ga0302215, IMG submission 194580) | Peat permafrost microbial communities from Stordalen Mire near Abisko, Sweden - II_Fen_N3_1 | ecosystem: Environmental > Terrestrial > Soil > Wetlands > Permafrost | place: Sweden: Abisko... | reverse complement strand
TGGCACCTGGATTCTTCCTGACGGAACAAAACCGTGCGTTGATGACAAATCCTGATGGAACTCCAACTCCAAGAGGTCAGTCAATTGTTGCACACACTCCTTTCGGTCGTTTAGGTGAAGCTGATGAATTATTCGGAACTTTACACTGGTTAGCAAGCGAAGCTTCTAAATTCGTAACAGGAACCTTGACCGTTATTGATGGCGGTTTTGATGTTTTCTGTATTTAAGAAGATTCAAGAACCAAGATATTAGACCCAAGACTCAGGATTGAAAAATCAGGAGTCTTGGATTTAGAAAAACAAGGATTATAATAAAATTCAAATAAATCAACTGTACCCTTTTTTTGTAGGTATTAAAATGGTAAGCAGTAAATAAAAAAAACAGTAAATTAGATTATGTATTTATGTAAACAATCGTGGAGATGGTACGGTCCAAATGATCCGGTATCATTATGGGACATTCGTCAGGCCGGTGCAACCGATATTGTAACGGCATTACACCAGATTCCAAATGGTGAAGTATGGCCGGTTGAGGCCATTCAATACCGCAAAAGAATGATTGCGGAAGCAGGTTTAATCTGGTCGGTAGTGGAAAGTGTTCCGGTACACGAAGACATTAAAAAAAGAACCAGAAATTACAAACAGTATATCGAAAATTACAAGCAAACCGTTCGTAATCTGGCTGAATGCGATATTCGTATTGTGACTTACAATTTTATGCCGATTCTGGACTGGACACGCACGGATCTGGCTTACGAAATGCCTGACCGTTCGAAAGCATTGCGTTTTGAAATGGCGGCTTTTGTCGCTTTTGATTTGTACATTTTGAAACGTCCGAATGCTGAAAATGATTATACTGTTGATCAGATATCAAAAGCGAAGAAACGCTTTGACGAAATGAGTGAAACTGAGAAAGAAAAATTGACCCGAAATATGATTGCCGGACTTCCGGGAGCGGAAGAAAGTTTTTCGCTACAGCAATTTCAGGCTGCACTGGATACGTACAAAGGGATTGATGAAGATCAATTGAGAAATAACTTGTTCTATTTTATCAATGAAATTTGCCACGTGGCCGATGAAGTTGGCGTCCAAATGGCTATTCACCCTGATGATCCACCACGTTCAATTCTGGGTCTACCCCGTATTTTGAGCAACGCTGAAGATGTTCGCAAACTTTTTGCTGCTGTACCAAGCCATGCTAACGGAATATGTTTATGTACCGGTTCATTCGGAGTTGCATCAATTAATGATTTGACTTCCATGTTACGCGAATTTGGCGAACGGTTGTACTATGTGCATTTCCGCAGCACACATCGAAATGACGAAGGTGATTTTTACGAAGATAACCACCTGGAAGGCGATGTGGATATGTACGAAGCAATGAAAGCCTTGCTGGTAGTTCAATATACGTATAAACGCAACATTCCAATGCGTCCCGACCACGGTCACCAAATGCTGGATGATTTGCACAAAAAAACGAATCCGGGTTATTCCGGCATTGGCATGTTGAGAGGAATGGCCGAATTACGCGGATTGGAACTCGGAATTTCAAGAACATTGTTTTAATTTACGATTTATTCATTTACAATTTACAATTGGTTGAAAACGATTCGTTTTCAACCAATTGTAAATCACTCAAATTAACCAATAAATTAATTACCTAATACACAAAAAAATGAGCATTGAATTAAGAAAAGATTGCAAATACTCCCTTATGGTTGCCACCAGTATGGGCGTTCGCATTACTCCGCTAAACGGTCAACCCGTTCACAGCAGTCATTTATATGATTTACAGGCTTCAAGTGCTGAAACCAATGTTGCCAGTATTTCTTCTTTCCTTGGACTTCCCGTAAAAGTACTAACTACTTTTGTAAAAGACAGTCCGATTGCACAATTGATAAAAAGTGACCTGAGAAGCCGTCATATGGATTATGAAGGACCTGAAGTGGCTCAGGGCGATCCATGGGGCTACCGTCACCAGTTTAATATTGCCGATAGCGGCTTTGGAACCCGTGGACCACGCGTTTTGAACGACCGTGCCGGTGAAGTTGGTCGCACATTGAATGTAAAAGACTTTGATCTGGAACGTATTTTTGTAAAAGAAGGAGTTCAGATTCTGCATCTTTCCGGATTGATTGGTGCATTGTCAGCCGATACAAGTGAATTTTGCTTACAATTAGCCCGTTATGCTAAGAAAACCGGAACATGCATTTCGTTTGATTTAAACTATCGTGCTTCTTTCTGGAAAGGTCGTGATAAAGAACTTCGCGAAATTTTTACCGAAATTGCTTCTGTTGCCGATATTTTAATTGGTAATGAAGAAGATTTCCAGCTTTGCCTTGGAATTAAAGGCCCTGAAGCCGGTGGTAAAGGTATTGAAGCCGAAATCGATGGTTTCAAAGGAATGATTGGTCGCGTAAAAGAAGCTTTCCCGAATGCATCTGTTTATGCAACAACATTGCGTCAGGTAATCAGCACTAACGAACATCTCTGGGGTGCTATTATGCTTGATGGTGAAACATGGAACGTCATTGAACCACGTAAAATTAATGTCCTCGACCGTATTGGGGGTGGGGATGGATTTGTTGGCGGTATGCTTTACGCTATTTTGAAAGGCTGGCCATCCGAACAATGGGCACAATTTGGCTGGGCATCAGGTGCTTTGGCTACAACATTCTTAACTGATTATGCTCAACCTGCCGATGAAGAAATGATTTGGAGCATTTGGGGCGGAAATGCACGCGTTAAACGATAATTCATTTACTATTTTATCATTTACAATTTACCATTTAATACCTGTTTAAAACAAGTGTTGAGCTAATAAATCGACTGAAGGTATTCAAGATTTGGATAAAAAACAGTAAATGGTAAATTGTGAATTGAGCTAACAAATAGTAACTGGTAAATGACTAAATAGTAAATATATGATATACTACGAAATTGGTTCAACAGAACTCGAACTTAACGCCGATGACCTGAAAAAAGGCCTTTTCGAAGCGTTGGAAAAAATAGGGAAAAAGCACAAAGTGCTCGCTATTCCTCCTGATTATACCCGTTTGCCAAGCCGTGCCGGTGAACTGACAGAGTTTGCATGGCAATATTATGCCGAAACATTGACTGATGTATTGCCGGCTTTGGGAACGCACTCGCCCATGACTGACCATCAGATTTCACACATGTTCGGAAAAATGCCTGCTTCATTGATTCGTGAACACGATTGGCGGAATGATGTGGTGACTGTTGGAACTGTACCTGCCGAATTCGTGAAAGAAGTTTCAGGTGGAGCGGTTGAATTTCCATGGCCGGCACAGGTCAATAAATTACTGATTGAAGGTAATTTCGATTTGATTCTCTCTATCGGTCAGGTTGTTCCTCACGAAGTGGTTGGAATGGCTAATTATAACAAAAATATTTTTGTGGGAACCGGTGGAGTAGAGGGAATCAATAAAAGTCATTTCGTGGGTGCAGCTTATGGGATGGAACGAATGATGGGCCATGCAGATACACCTGTGCGTCGCATTTTCAATTACGCTTCAGACAATTTTACCAACCATTTACCAATTGTATATGTTCAAACCGTAGTTGGATTGGATAAAACGGATGGCAAAATCAAAACGCGTGGTTTATTTATCGGTGACGATTTCGAAGTGTTCGACAAAGCAGCTAAACTGGCTTTGCTCGTGAATTTCGAAATGCTCGACAAGCCATTGCACAAAGTAGTTGTATATCTTGATCCAACTGAATTCAAGAGTACTTGGTTAGGCAATAAATCTGTTTACCGCACTCGTATGGCCATTGCCGACGAAGGTGAATTGATTATTCTGGCTCCTGCATTGAAAGAATTTGGTGAAGACAAAGAAATAGACCGACTCATTCGCAAATATGGTTATCTGGGAACTCCGCATACTTTGAAAGCTTGCGACGAAAACGAAGAACTTAGAAATAATCTGAGTGCAGCAGCACATCTTATTCATGGTTCGTCCGAAGGGCGATTCAGCATTACCTATTGTCCCGGAAAAGGACCTGAAAACCTGACACGCGCTGAAATTGAAAGCGTTGGATTCAAGTATGACGATATTGATTCAGTAAGTGCCAAATATGATCCGACTAAATTGCGTGACGGTTACAATATAATGCCTGATGGTGAGGAAATTTTCTACATTTCCAACCCTGCATTAGGTTTTTGGGCGTTTAAGGATAAGTTTAAATACTGATTAGATTAAAGAATCAAGAACCCAAGAGTCAAGACAATAGTGAAGATAATTATCGACGATAAAATACCGTATATTAAAGGAACTTTTGAACCGGTTGCAGATGTGATTTATTTGGCCGGATCAAAAACGACGGCTGAAGTTGCTAAAGATGCAGATGCCATAGTGACCCGTACCCGTACCATTTGCAATGAAATGTTGCTGGCTGGTTCATCGGTAAAGTTTATCGCCACAGCAACTATCGGATACGACCATATTGATACGGATTACTGTGATTCGGTTGGAATTAAATGGACCAATGCACCCGGTTGTAACTCAAAATCAGTAGAACAATATATTGCTTCCACGCTTATGGTGCTGGCTGAACGGAAAGGCTGGAATCTTAGCGAAAAAACGATTGGTGTAGTGGGAGTGGGCAATGTTGGAAGTAAAGTAGCCCGCATCTGTGAAATATTTGGAATGAAAGTGTTGCTCAATGACCCGCCGCGCGAGCGTGCTGAAGGTTTGGATAAGTTTGTGAGTCTGGAAACAATTCAGAACGAGGCTGATATTATTACACTGCATGTTCCGTTGAATTTGAAAGGTGTAGATGCAACTTTCCATTTGGGAAATGAGTCGTTCTTAAATGCTTTAAAACGAAAACCTGTTCTGATTAATTCTTGCCGTGGTGAAGTGACTGAAACAACAGCTGTAAAATCAGCGTTACAATCAGGACATATTTCAGCTTTCGTTTGCGATTGCTGGGAAAATGAACCGGAGTTGGATTTGGATTTGCTGGCAATGACTGAACTGGCTACACCGCATATTGCAGGATATTCCAAAGACGGTAAAGCCAACGGAACCCAAATGAGTGTTCAGGCAATCAGTGAATATTTTGGTTTAGGACTGGAGAACTGGCAGCCTTCGGGTGTTGAACTGCCTGCGAATCCGGTGATTGAAATCGATGGTGCAGGATTGTCTGAACAACAGATCATTTCCAAGGCCATTTTACATACCTATGATATACGGAATGATGACCGTGATTTGAGGAATAATGTTGAGAAATTTGAACAGTTGCGCGGTGATTATCCAACCCGCAGGGAATTTCCGGCATTTGCGATTAAAAGTACTTCAATTAAAGATTCTGTTTTAGATAAATTGAAGTTACTCGGGTTTAATAAAGAATAAAGATAAGAAAAAATATAACATTAAATTAATTTATTATGAAACAAAAAGCTGATATCGGATTAATCGGGTTAGCCGTGATGGGTGAAAACCTGGTATTAAACATGGAAAGCAAAGGATTCACCGTTGGTGTTTTCAATCGTACAACAGCTCGTGTTGACGAATTTATGGCTGGACGTGGTGCAGGAAAAAATTTCATTGGAGCTCATTCCATTGAAGAATTGTGTGCTTCACTCGAAAAACCACGCAAAGTGATGATGCTTGTAAAGGCAGGAAAACCGGTGGATGATTTTATCGAACTGATTATTCCACATTTGGAAGCAGGCGATATCATTATAGATGGTGGAAACTCGCATTTCCCTGACACCATTCGTCGTTGCAAATATGTTGAAAGTAAAGGGTTGCTGTATATCGGAACAGGAGTTTCGGGTGGTGAAGAAGGTGCTTTGTTAGGACCTTCGATGATGCCGGGCGGTTCGCCTGCTGCATGGCCTGCTGTGAAAGAAATTTTCCAGGCTGTTTCTGCCAAAGTTGACGGTGGCGTTCCTTGCTGCGACTGGGTTGGCGAAGGTGGTGCCGGCCATTTCGTGAAAATGGTTCACAACGGTATTGAGTATGGCGATATGCAGATTATTTGCGAAGCATACCAGGTGATGAAAGACTTACTTGGATTGAATGCCGACGAAATTTATGAAGTGTTCAAAGAATACAACAAAGGTGATCTGGATTCGTACCTGATTGAAATTACCCGCGACATCATGGGCTTCCGTGACGAAAACGGTGAAGCATTGGTTGAAAAAATTCTGGATACAGCAGGACAAAAAGGTACCGGTAAATGGACAGCTGTTGCCGCACTCGATGCAGGCATTCCGTTGACATTGATTGGTGAATCTGTATTTGCCCGTTGCCTTTCTGCTCAGAAAGATATGCGCGTGTTGGCTTCAAAAGCAATCAACGGACCGGAAGCAAAATTTACCGGTGACAAAAAACAAATGATTTCCGACCTGAAAGATGCGTTGTTCGGAGCTAAAATTATTTCGTATGCACAGGGTTATAACCTGATGATGGAAGCTGCGAATGAATATAAATGGAATCTGAACTATGGTGGCATCGCGTTGATGTGGCGTGGTGGCTGTATTATCCGTTCCGTATTTTTGGGGGATATCAAAAAAGCATTTGATTCAAATCCTGGATTGGAAAATCTGTTGCTCGACCCTCATTTCAAAGCTATTGTTGAAACTGCACAAGCCGGATGGCGTCGTGTTTGCGCAACTGCATTGACTTATGGTGTGCCTGTACCTGCATTGACTTCAGCACTTTGCTACTTCGACGGATTGCGCAGCGAACGTTTGCCCGCCAACTTGTTGCAAGCACAACGTGACTATTTCGGAGCACATACTTACGAACGTATTGACAAACCACGCGGTGAATTCTTCCATACCAACTGGACCGGCCGTGGCGGCGATACTGCTTCTACAACGTATGTAGTCTAATATGACCCCTAACCCCTAAAGGGGAAAAAATATGCAAAAGCTCTTTATTCAACTGAATGAGGAGCTTTTAGTTTTCAATTCATCAGGACTTAGTTCTACGAATTGTAAAGCATATTCTTCGAATAAAAAAACCGCGAATCAAGTCTTTGATTCGCGGTTTTTATTGTTTTATTTATATATTTTTGTTTAACCACAACGGGAATAACCGCAGTTGCTGCATTTCAAACAACCTTCCTGATAAACCAGTGCTTTTTGGCCACATTCCGGACAAGGTTGTTCATTAATCTGAGTTCCATCCGGTATATATTTTTTCAGTGCACGTTCCACACCAACTTTCCACGTATTGATTGATTCATTATCGAGTTGCAATCCGGAAACTAACTTTATTACCTGATCAATAGGCATTCCATACCGCAAAACGCCGGATATTAACTTGGCATAATTCCAGAACTCTTTATCGAATTTGTGTGATAACCCTTCAACAGTAGTTTTGTAGCCACGTTTGTTTACAAACTGGAAGTCATAGCGTTTATTTCCAAATTCATCAACCGTTTTGATGATTTTTCCTTCATTTACAGTCTTTGGAAGCAGAATTCCTTCTTCGTCATCAGCAAGTCCCGTGAAAATTTCATACGGGCGATTGTTATATAATCCTACAAAGGCAATCCATTTATCTTTTGCATTCTGGAAACGAACCACGTCGCAATCAAGTTCTTTGGGACGGGTAACGTGATTTTCATCGTAACAGAAGCAATTTTCTTTTTTCTCTTCCTTTTTGTCTTCTTTTTTATCGTCAACGGCAATTAATACACCGGCACGAGAGCCATCGCGGTAAACAGTTACGCCTTTACAACCGCATCTCCATGCTTCTTCGTACAAATGTCCAACCAATTCTTCAGTGGCATCAGACGGCAAATTAATGGTTACGCTGATTGAATGATCCACCCATTTTTGGATTCGTCCCTGCATTTGAACCTTTTTAAGCCAGTCAACATCATTCGCTGTGGCCTTATAATAAGGCGATTTTGCAACAATTTCCTCAACTTCATCTTTTGTATAACGCTTTGTAGTAGAGATTTTATTGGCTTCCATCCAGGTTACAAATTTGTGATGAAATACCACATATTCTTCCCACGAATCACCATTTTCGTCAACAAAATCGATTCGTACATTTTTGTCATTCGGATTTACTTTACGTCTGCGGGTATAAACCGGCATAAAGATAGGTTCAATACCCGATGTGGTTTGCGTCATGATGCTTGTTGTGCCTGTAGGGGCAATAGTCAGACAAGCAATATTCCGACGACCATACTTCACCATGTCATTATACAAGGCAGGGTCAGCTTCCCGCAAACGTTGAATATACGGATTGTTTTCTTCGCGTTTTGCATCATACACTGTAAATGCACCCCGTTCCTTTGCCATAGTTACTGACGAACCATAGGCAGCAATTGCAACAGCTTTATGCACTTTTTCCGAGAAATCCGTTGCTTCGTCTGTTCCATAACGGAATCCCATGGCCGCTAACATGTCACCTTCAGCAGTAGTTCCAACTCCAGTTCTGCGTCCCTGTGAGGTTTTAATTTTAATCTTTTCCCAAAGTTGAAATTCGGTACTTTTGATAACATCATCTTCAGGGTCAGTCTGAATTTTCTCGATTATTTTATCAATCTTTTCCATTTCCAGATCGATAATATCATCCATAATGCGCTGAGCTATACCCACGTGTTTGTGGAATAATTCAAAATCGAATGAAGCCTGAGGCGTAAACGGGTTATTAATATAGGAATATAAATTGATGGCTAACAAACGGCAACTGTCGTAAGGACAAAGCGGAATTTCGCCACATGGATTGGTAGATACAGTTTTATAACCAAGGTCGGCATAACAATCTGGCACTGATTCACGTATAATGGTATCCCAAAACAAGATTCCGGGTTCAGCCGATTGCCAGGCATTATGAATAATTTTTTTCCAGATAGCGCTGGCATCAACATCTACTTTGTACCAGGGTTCTTTGGATAAAACCGGGTATTGCTGGGTAAATGGTTTATTGTTTATGGCAGCATCCATAAAATCGTCATGGAGTCTCACCGAAACATTTGCTCCGGTAACTTTCCCCGATTCCATTTTTGCATCAATAAATGATTCTGAATCGGGATGTTTAATAGAAACACTTAACATCAGGGCACCACGTCGGCCATCCTGAGCAACTTCACGCGTTGAATTCGAGTAACGTTCCATAAACGGAACAATGCCGGTAGATGTTAATGCTGAATTTTTTACCGGTGAACCTTTGGGACGAATGTGTGAAAGATCATGACCAACGCCTCCACGACGTTTCATCAACTGAACTTGCTCTTCGTCCAGCTTTATAATAGCCCCGTATGAATCTGAGTCGGTGTCGAATCCAATTACAAAGCAATTGGAAAGAGAAGCAACCTGAAAATCATTACCAATTCCGGTCATCGGACTTCCCTGTGGAACTATATATTTAAAATCCCGAAATAATTCAAAAAGCTCATCTTCTGAGAGTGGATTTGGATATTTCTTTTCAACTCTGGCAATTTCTTTTGCCAGTCTTCGGTGCATGTCATCTGGTGTCAGTTCATACGTATTTCCGTATGAATCTTTCAGTGCATATTTGGTTGCCCAAACTTTAGTAGCCAAATCATCACCTTTAAAATATTCAAACGAGGCTGCTTTAATTTCTTCCGGTGTAAATGTTTTTGTTTCCACAATAATAAATTTCTTAATAAGATTAGTATAAGTCTGTTATGTCTTTGTTTTAGTTCGGTGAAATGGGACTACAATATTAGACAATTATTCTTATTAATGCAATATATATGTAAGTTTATTTTATACATAAATTGCAAAGTTTTCCATTTTATTTTTTAAATACATAGTTATCAATAAAATAAAAATTTCATTTTGGAAAAATATTTTCCAAAATGAAATTCGAAGTAAAATAAGAAAAAATTAAATAAATAATATATTTAAAATTATCAATCGAGTTAAAAAAATAAATATTTGACTTTATGTAATGAATTAATATGAAATTTCACCATTTGTAACGTTGAAAATTGAAGATTCTTGTCCCAATTGTAGCAAAATAGAATCTAAATGTTCGCGGTTTGTGTCGGTAATAAATATTTGTCCGAAGGTTTCGCCGGAAACAAGTTCAACAATTTTTTTTACACGGTTTGAATCCAGTTTATCAAAAATATCATCGAGCAAAAGTAATGGTGAAATTTTATGAGTACGTTTCAAAAAATCGAACTGAGCCAATTTTAGAGAAATCAAATAGGTTTTATTCTGTCCTTGTGATCCAACCCGTTTTATCGGGTAACTATCCAGTAACATTTCTAGCTCATCTTTATGAATTCCCTGAGTTGAATAACCAAGAATCCTATCGCGGTCGCGGGTTGAAACCATACGTGCTTTAATATCATGCAATTCGTGTTGAGAATGATATATTAAACTTATTTTTTCATTTCCTCCGGAAATATAGGAATAAAAATCCTGAAAGATTGGCACAAATTCATCAAGAAACACTTTACGTTGCTCGAAAATGTAAGTTCCGTACATGGCCATTTGATCCTCCCAAATGTCTAATAAAGATACATCAACTGCACTCTCGGCTTTTAATAAAGCATTTCGTTGTTTTAAGGCATTATTGTAGGAAAGTAACTGATTCAGATAGCTTTTATCATATTGCGAAATAACTCCATCAATAAATTTTCGGCGTTCATCACTTCCTTCCGAGATTAAAACAGAATCATCAGGCGATACCAACACCAACGGAAGCAGCCCAATATGATCCGAGAGA
>Ga0302215_10003396_pt1 | contig 10698 bp, 7 predicted proteins | sample II_Fen_N3_1_FD_194580 | JGI IMG/M metagenome (GOLD analysis project Ga0302215, IMG submission 194580) | Peat permafrost microbial communities from Stordalen Mire near Abisko, Sweden - II_Fen_N3_1 | ecosystem: Environmental > Terrestrial > Soil > Wetlands > Permafrost | place: Sweden: Abisko... | reverse complement strand
GCAGTGAATAATTTAATTGTAGAGAAAAAAGCAACCTGTAAAGTGTTGGATACCCCATCGAAATGGTTTGGTGTAACCTATGCTGAGGATCGTCCGCAAGTTGTATTGAAAATAAATGAATTGATCCGTAAAGGAGTTTATCCTGAAAGATTGTTTAAATAAGCTGTTGAATAGTTGATTCGTTGACTGGTTAATAGGTTGAAATAAAGGATACGGAAAATGAAACCTTGTGTGTTTCATTGTAAATTGAAGAATTGTAAATTGGTAATTAGAGAAATATGGCAAAAATTTTAGTAACCGGTGGTGCAGGTTATATCGGTTCACACACGGTTGTTGAATTGCAAAAGGTAGGTTTTGAAGTTGTGATTGTTGATAATCTGTCTAACTCAAACATTGATGTGTTGAATGGAATAGAGAAGATAACCGGCATTCGACCAGCTTATGAAAATATCGATTGCATTGATTACGTAAGCATGGATCGCATGTTCGAAAAATACAAAGATATTGAGGCAATTATTCATTTTGCTGCCAGCAAAGCAGTGGGTGAGTCGGTTGAAAAACCGTTGCTATATTACCGCAATAACCTGGTTTCGCTTATTAATCTGTTGCAATTAATGCCAATACATAAAGTGAAGAACTTTGTTTTCTCGTCTTCATGTACGGTTTATGGACAGCCAGATGTGCTTCCGGTAACCGAAAGTGCGCCTATTAAAACTGCATTATCGCCTTATGGTAATACCAAACAAATTGGCGAAGAGATAATACGGGATACCATTCATGCCAACCCTTGTTATCAAAGCATTATTCTTCGTTATTTCAATCCAATTGGTGCACACGCTTCGGCTGAGATTGGTGAATTACCACTTGGCGTGCCGAATAATCTGTTGCCATTTGTAACGCAGACTGCCATAGGTATTCGCAAGCAACTTTCAGTTTTTGGTAGCGATTATAATACACCTGATGGATCGTGTGTTCGCGATTATATCCATGTTGTGGATTTGGCAAAGGCTCACGTAATTGCTGTGCAACGGATGTTGAATGGAAAAACTAAATCACGTGTAGAAACGTTCAATCTCGGAACAGGTCGTGGATTGTCGGTGTTGGAAATAATCGAAACCTTTGAACAGGTAAACGGAGTGAAAATTCCATACAAAATTGTAGACCGACGCGAAGGAGATATCGAAAAAGTATGGGCCGATCCGGCATATGCCAACAACGAACTGGGTTGGACTGCTACAGAAACAGTTGAAGAAACACTGCGCAGTGCGTGGGCCTGGGAACAAAACCTGGCAACCCGGTCAAAGGCTGAATAATTATCTTATAAAATATAAATTAAAAATGAACAATTAATAATTCTGTGAGTCAGTTTTATTTATTGTTCATTTTTTTTATCAACAGAAAATATATATACCTAAAATGAATAAACTATATCCATTGAAATTTACTCCGGTGCTTAAAGATAAGATCTGGGGTGGTAGTAAACTCAAGAATTTGTTTGGAAAAGCAGCCGAGACCGATAAATTGGGTGAGAGCTGGGAACTTTCGGGTTATGAAGGTGATGAATCAGTTGTTACAAACGGATTTTTGGAAGGTAATACGCTGCCTGAATTGATAGAAATATATATGGGCGAGTTGGTTGGCGATAAAATATTTGATGAATACGGTTTGTCGTTTCCCTTATTGTTTAAACTGATTGATGCCAATGAAAACCTGTCTATTCAGGTTCACCCCGGTGATGAGGTGGCGGCTGAACGTCATAACTCGTACGGAAAAACAGAAATGTGGTATGTTATTGATGCCGATCCCGGTGCTGAATTGATTATAGGTTTTACGAATGATTGTACACGCGACGAATATCTTGATGCATTGGAAGCTGATGAGGTAGAATCACTTTTGCAGAAAGTTCCTGTAAAAAAAGGTGATGTATTCTTTATCCCTGCCGGATTGGTTCATGCTATTGGAAAAGGGGTGGTAGTGGCTGAAATTCAGCAAAGCAGCGATATTACTTATCGAATCTACGACTATAAACGTACCGATGCTGATGGTAATGAGCGCGAATTGCATACCGAACAAGCATTGGATGTTATAAATTTTAAAGCTTCGAAAGAGCCTAAAACGAATTATACAGCCGCTTTGAACGAAATAACTCCACTTGTAAACTGCGAGTATTTTACAACGAATATGCTTCGGATTAACGAGGCTATCACCCGCCATTATGCTGCCATGGATACATTTGTTGTATATATGTGTCTTGAAGGGAATTTGGTGTTGGAATATGATGGTGAAAAAACCTATGTGAGCAAAGGTGATACGGTGCTTATTCCAGCGAGTGTTGATGAACTGGGGTTAATACCGGATAGCGAAGTAACTTTGTTGGAAGTATACGTTTCGTAGGTAAACGTTTTACATTATTTAAAAACAGCAAGTCGGATGTCGGCTTGCTGTTTTTGTTTATCGTGATTTGGAAGAGTGCTTTAAAGCTTGCCTGTAATTCTTTACTGCCCGTACAATTAATGTTACTATTGACAGTAGCCAACCGATAGGATATGGCAGAATGAGTAAACCCCACCAAGCAGGCAGCGTTGATTTTCCACCAAAACCACCAAGTGATGACACGTAAAACAGGAAAATCACTCCAATAAAAATAAGCAGAGTGGCTATGAAAAATATTTTCCAATGCCGGTCCTGTTTCAAATAAGTGGACAAGCCCAAGAGTGTGCTTCCCAAAACAACAAGCACAGAACCTTCCAGTGGATCAATTGCTCCAATTATCATGGCTATAATACCAAATATATAAATGATATGTTTCCAGTCTGATTTCAAATTTATGGTAATTATTGTTAGAGTATTGTTTATTATAATAACAAATATTGCTGCCTTTTTATTGTATAGCCGATTATAAATTTCCGTGTTTTAATAAATCATTTCACTTTTATATTCGATAATTCAATCCTTTTATTACTTTTGTTATACCATTTTCTATAAATATGCATTTTCATGATTTTTAAGTAACAAATGAATACGCCCAGCATAAAAAAACTCTATTTTAAAGATACATCATTTGCCAATTTGATGACACACCGGATTTATAATGTGTTGTTATTTGCCAGTAAATATGATGCTTTTGTGCTTGAAGAAGACGGACGAATTGATGAACAGATTTTCAACGAGTATACCTCACTGAATCTGCGTTATCCACCCCGCTTTACGCTTGTTTCTACCGAAGAAGAAGCCAATGCCTTGCTGCATGAACGCACATTTGAACTGATTATTTCCATGCCCAGCGGCGATAGTATCAATCCGTTTGAATGGGCAAAAAAAGTAAAACAGCAATTTCAGGATATCCCGATTGTAGTTCTCACCCCATTTTCCAAGTCTGTATCACAGCGCATTTCCAACGAAGACCTGAGTGCAATTGACTATGTTTTCAGTTGGCTGGGAAATTCCGATATCTTGCTTGCCATTATCAAGTTGATAGAGGACCGAATGAATGTGGAAGAGGATGTGAATGAGGTGGGTGTTCAGGTTATCCTTTTTGTGGAGGATTCCATTCGGTGGTATTCGTCCATAGTGCCCCATCTTTATAAGTTTGTGTTTAAACAATCCCGTTCGTTTATGACTGAGGCGCTCAACGAGCATGAGCAAATGCTTCGCATGCGTGGTCGTCCTAAAATACTGTTAGCCAGATCGTATGAAGAGGGTTTGGCTATCTATGAAAAATACAAACGCAATATGCTGGGTGTCATAACCGATGTGAGTTATCAGCAACATGGCGTGAAGAATAAGCAGGCAGGTATAAACCTGTGTCGCAAAATCAGGTTGCAGGATAGGTATATTCCACTGATTGTGGAGTCTACGGAAGAGTCGAATCATGCTGCGGCTGATGATGTCAAGGCAGCATTTTTGAATAAAATGTCGAAGACCTTGTTGATGGAGCTTCGCGAAAAAATCACCAACAATTTTGGTTTTGGTGATTTTGTATTTGTCAATCCCCAAACCGGAGAAGAAGAAGCGCGTGTGCAGAACCTGCGAGGTTTGCAGGAAAGCATTTTCAGTGTAAGTGACGAATCGTTGTATGCTCACGTTTCGCAAAACAATATTTCGCGCTGGTTGTATTCCCGTGCCATGTTTCCATTGGCCGAATTTCTGAAGAATATCAATGTTGATATTGATGTGGCTATTGATCTGACCAAAGTACGTCAGATAATTTTTGATGCTATTGTTCATTACCGTAAGGTAAAGAATCGGGGGATTGTGGCTGTTTTTCAGCGTGACAGGTTTGATCAGTATTCCAATTTTGCCCGTATTGGTGAAGGTTCATTGGGAGGGAAGGGGCGTGGCCTGGCATTTATTGATGCTATGATTAAACGAAACGAGACGCTTGAAGCATTTGAAAACTGCCAGATAGCCATTCCGAAAACGGTTGTGCTTTGCACCGATAATTTTTCGGAGTTTATGGAGATAAATCAACTATATCCAATAGCACTGTCGGATATTGATGATAATCAGATTCTTGAACATTTCCTGAAGGCCCGCATACCACAGCATCTGATTGCCGATTTGATGACATTTCTGGGTGCTGTAAGTGCACCTATTGCCGTGCGTTCATCCAGTTTGTTGGAAGATTCGCATTATCAGCCATTTGCCGGGATTTACTCAACCTATATGGTTCCGTTTATGTCGAATAGCCGGACTCATATGCTGGAAATGATTACCGAAGCTATTAAGGCGGTTTATGCGTCGGTTTTTTACCGCGACAGCAAAGCGTATATGATGGCCACCAAGAATGTGATTGATGAGGAAAAAATGGCTATTGTACTGCAGGAAATATGCGGAAATGAATACGGTAATCGTTTTTATCCTTCCTTCTCGGGTGTTGCCCGTTCGCTCAATTATTATCCACTGGGAGCTGAAAAGGCAGAGGAAGGTATAGCCAACATTGCCCTGGGACTTGGTAAATATATTATGGATGGTGGCATGAGTCTTCGCTTTTCGCCGGCTTATCCGAATAATGTGTTGCAAACAAGTACGCTTGAGCTGGCATTGCGCGAAACACAGACCTATTTCAATGCATTGGATCTCAGTCAGACTCAATTTGTACCGCAGGTAGATGATGGCTTTAATCTGTTGAAAATAAGCGTAGCTGATGCTGAAAAAGATGGAACGTTGAAATTTATTGCATCTACTTTCAATCCTCAGGATCAGGTGATACAAGATGGACTGTATGATGGTGGCAGAAAGCTTATTACTTTTGCCAACATCCTACAGCATAATGTATTTCCACTTGCGCAGATTTTGAAAGAGATTTTGCATATTGCACAGGCTGAAATGGGGCGTCCGATAGAGATAGAATTTGCAGTTAACCTCGATTATACCCCTAAAAAACAGCATGCGTTTTATTTGTTGCAAATCCGCCCTATTGTCGACAGCAAGGAAATGATAAGCGAAGATATTGGTTCCATCTCGGAAAAAAATACAATCATCAGTTGTAAAAGTGCGTTGGGGCATGGTATCACAAACGATTTATTCGATTTGGTGTACGTGAAACCTGAATCATTTAATTCGGCCAAGAGTCGATTCATAATGGAGGAAATTGATCGGGTAAATCGTGAGATGATAAAGGAAAACCGCCATTACGTGCTTATAGGTCCCGGACGTTGGGGATCTGCTGATCCGTGGTTGGGAATTCCTGTAAAATGGTCGCATATAAGTAATGCACGGTTGATTGTTGAGTCAGGTTTGTCAACCTATCGGGTTGAACCAAGTCAGGGAACTCACTTTTTCCAGAATCTGACTTCATTTGGTGTTGCCTACTTTACGATTAATCCGTTTCTGGGGGATGGTACATACGATACCGATTATCTGAATGCTCAACCGGCTATATACGAATCGGAGTTTATACGGCACATCCGTTTCGACAAACCGATTGTAATGAAAGTGGATGGCCGAAAAAATATGGGTGTGGTGATGAAACCATAAAGATGACCCCTAACCCCTAAAGGGGAACTGAGTTAGTTTCATTTATAATATTATTGTGATATTAAATTTCAGAAGAATAATAAACCTGAATCTTTTTCCCCTTTAGGGGTTAGGGGTTCTCTTAAAATTAAAATTTTATGTTCAAAAAACATCCTAAGGGACTTTTAGCCGCTTCATTAGCAAATATGGGCGAACGTTTTGGTTTTTATACCATGATGGCGATTCTGACATTTTTTCTTATGTCTAAATTTGGATTAGACGGTAAATCTGCCGGAGTCATTTACAGTATTTTCTACTTTTCAATTTATGCTTTAGCCTTACTTGGTGGGGTTATTGCTGACCGTACCAAAAATTACAAAGGAACTATTCTTACTGGTATTGTTTTGATGGCTGTGGGATACTTAATTCTGGCTATTCCTACTCCAACTCCTGTTACCAACTTTACACTGAATTTAGCACTTGTTTGCAGCGGTTTGTTTGTGATAGCCTTTGGAAATGGGTTATTTAAAGGCAATCTACAAGCACTTGTTGGGCAGATGTATGATAATGAAGAATATGGCAAAATGAGAGATTCAGGTTTTTCCTTGTTCTATATGTTTATCAATGTCGGTGCCATTTTTGCTCCTCTTACGGCCATTTTTGCCCGTGGTTGGTGGTTAAATAAAAATGGATTCGAGTATAATTCAGACTTACCGGCACTCTGTCATCAGTACCTGGGTGGTACTTTGTCACCGGAAGCAGCAACACGTTACAGTGAACTGGCTGCAAAAGTAAGTCTGAACCATGCTTCAATTGATTTGTCTACTTTTGCAAAAGAGTATCTGAACGTTTTTAATACAGGGTATCATTATGCGTTTGGTATTGCTATTATTGCCATGCTTATTTCTTTAATAGTTTATATTGTAAACAGAAATAAATTTCCAAATCCGGGTGAAATTAAAAAGGCTTCCTCAAATGCGAAAGTAGTTGAGATGGATGTAAATGAAGTAAAGCAACGCTTTTATGCTCTATTTGCCGTACTTGGAGTTGTTATTTTCTTTTGGTTTTCTTTCCACCAAAATGGTCAGACTCTCAGCTACTTTGCGCGTGATTATGCCTTGTTGAAAATTGGTTCGTGGAGCTTTGCAGCAGAAACGTTTCAATCTATGAATCCTTTCTTTGTCGTATTTCTAACTCCGGTTGTATTAGCTATTTTTGGTTGGTTGCGCAAAAAAGGCATTGAGCCTTCTACTCCGCGGAAAATTGCGATAGGCATGGGTATTGCTGCTTTTGCATTCCTGGTAATGGCTATCGGTTCGTTTGGAGTTCCAGCACATAAAGCAGTGTTGGCCTTGGGTGGATTGGCAGACGAACAACGTGTTACACCTTTTTTGCTGGTGTTCACTTATTTGATACTTACTTTTGCGGAGTTATTTATTAGCCCTCTCGGTATATCATTTGTGTCGAAAGTGGCACCGCCAAAATATCAGGGAATGATGCAGGGTATGTGGCTTGGAGCAACTGCAATTGGCAATCTCTTCTTATTCCTGGGAGCAATTTTCTATGAAAATATTCCTATCTGGCTAACATGGACTGTGTTCGTTGTTGTATGTGTGACTTCAATGTCAGTTATGTTTTTTATGGTCAAATGGTTAGAACGAATTACGAAATAATGGTTGAGAAATTATAGTGATAAGGGCGAAAATCTAAAATAGATTTTCGCCCTTACTTTTTTGCGGAAAGTGTGAGATTCGAACTCACGGTGCAGTTACCCGCACAACGGTTTTCGAGACCGTCCCATTCGACCACTCTGGCAACTTTCCATCGGTTGAATGATGATAACGCTGTTTTCCTCTAAATTGTTTTATATGAAAAATAACGTTGCGCCGGCTATGCTGATAATTGCCCCAATAACCTGTTGTGGTCTGATTTTTTCTTTAAACATGATAGCTGAAGGTACAATAATAAAAATGGGTACAAGTCCCATAAGCGTAGAAGCAATGCCTGTTTTGGTTTGTTGAATAGCAAAAAGTCCTAAAGCAACTCCTACAAACGGACCAAAGAATGCCCCAACCGTAACTGATTTCATTGCACTTGTATGTTTAAATGCTTGCCCAAGTTTATTCCAACGACGAAGTGCAGTTGTAAGAATTCCAAAACTCAACAAGCCAAACATGGCGCGAATTTGAGTAGCTGCAACCGGGTCGTAATGTCCCATTCCTTTTTTGCTGAGTATCAAACCAACTGCTTGTCCCATTGCACCGCCAAGTGCCAATAAAAAACCTTTGAATGGAATATCCAGTTTCATTTTGCGGTTGGAAATGGCTAAAATTATTCCGCTAACGCTTACAACAATGGCAATTATATTTTTCGCAGAAAGAATTTCGTCCAGAAAGAACCAGCCAATTACAGCTGTGAGCATAGGAGCAAGACTCATAATCAGAGCTGCAGTGCGTGACCCGATAACCATGTATGACTGAAACAGTAACATGTCGCCCAGGAAGAAACCTATAAAGCCCGACAGCCCCAGCCAAAACCATTGGTATCCGGTGGCATCGGTTGGGAAAAACAAGCCTCTTGTGAAAAAGGTTGTGATTCCGAGAAAGCCAATTGCAAAAAGCAATCGAATGAAATTGACTGATAATGAACCAATTTTATGACCTGCTTTTTCGAAGAACAAAGCACTCATGGTCCAGCAAACCGAAACACCCAGTCCGGCAAATTCTCCTATATGCGATTGAAACACTATTATTTTTATTATGATTAATACATTTACGATTTACAATTGAAATATGACGCTTAAAACAATTGAAAATTTATACAAAGATACGGGAAGAAATTCATATTTTGATTCGGATTGTGCATGTTTATGCACAAAGTTGATTGACAGATTATTACACAAATACACTGTGTCAGTATGAAGATATACAATTATTTAGCTACCTTTGCAGTCCGAATTAAACAGATAATTCGTATTTTTTAATTGTTCATTATTACTTATCTGACGTGCCAAAAGAAGATTATTTGTTGAAATACCTCGAAAAACTGAGCCGTGTAATTGCAGCCATGTTTGGAATGCGCGACAAAGGTTTTCCGGAAGATGCCATTCGACTGGCTGACGAAACTTACAAAGAATTGCTCAATCTGAATGCGGAAGAACTTGAAATTATGCCCGTTGAGAAGTTTGTTGATATCATTCGTCAGGCTGGTTATACAACTACCTACCTCGAAGCATTGGCAAAACTAACGTTTGAAACAGCTGATTCTTTTCAACAAATGGGTAGTGACAATTCAGCATCAGGTTTCTATCTCAAAACATTGAATTTATATTATCTGTTGAGCGAAAAAGACAAAACCTTTTCTTTCGAAAGAGAAATGATTATTTCTGAACTTAAACAGTTGACAAACAGCAACTAACAACAAAATGATAAACTACAAAAACAAACAACGTCCTGAGAAGGACATGATTTTCGGAATTCGTGCCGTTATAGAAGCCATACAGGCAGGAAAAGAGATTGATAAGATATTGATGCGTCGCGATATGACAAGTGAATTGTCTCGTGAGTTATTTGCTGCATTAAATGGCATTCAGGTGCCTGTTCAGTATGTTCCGATTGAAAAACTGAATAAAATGACCCTGAAAAATCACCAGGGTGCCATTGCATTTATTTCACCGGTGGCTTATCAACGAATAGAAGATATTATACCAACTATTTACGAAGAAGGTCGTATGCCGTTTATCGTTGTGCTTGATGGTGTAACCGATGTTCGTAATTTTGGTGCAATTGCCCGTACATGCGAATGTGCCGGAGTTGATGCCATTGTTATTCCGACAAAAGGTGGTGCTTCAATCAGTGCTGATGCAATTAAAACCTCTGCCGGAGCATTGCTTTCAATTCCCGTTTGTAGGGAAGAGAATCTGGGTAATGCACTTAAATTCCTTGTTTCATCGGGTATTAAGCTTGTTGCAGCCAGCGAAAAAGCGACTAAAAACTACACAGAAGCCGTCCTTTCGGAACCAATCGGAATTATCATGGGATCGGAAGATGAAGGTGTTTCACCGGATCGCTTACGTCTTTGTGACGAAATGGTACGCATTCCTTTGTTAGGATCTATCGATTCGTTGAATGTATCGGTTGCAGCCGGTGTGCTTATTTATGAGGCTGTTCGTCAACGTGGGATTGTTGATTCGTTGATAGGGTAGGGGTATATGACTGTATTATACGAAGATAACCACATAATAGCCGTCAACAAGAATTCATCGGAAATTGTACAGGGCGATAAAACAGGCGATGAACCACTTTCCGAAACGATAAAAAAGTATCTGAAAGAGAAATATAACAAGCCCGGCGAAGTTTTCTGCGGCGTAACGCATCGGCTCGATCGTCCGGTGAGTGGTGTGGTGTTGTTTGCCAAGACCAGCAAAGCTCTGACAAGGCTGAATGAAATGTTCAAAACACAACAGGTGAAAAAAACCTATTGGGCTATAGTAAAGGAGAAACCTACACAACCGGAAGGCAGATTAGAACACTTTCTGGTTCGTAATGAAAAACAAAACAAATCGGTAGCTCACGATAAAATGGTGCCAAATGCAAAGGCGGCAGCATTAAGCTACAAACTGATTGCTCATTCCGATACTTATTATTTACTTGAAGTCCAACTTGAGACGGGGCGTCATCACCAGATTCGTTGCCAGCTTGCTAAAATGGGTTGTCCAATTAAAGGTGATTTGAAATACGG
>Ga0302215_10003394_pt1 | contig 10700 bp, 8 predicted proteins | sample II_Fen_N3_1_FD_194580 | JGI IMG/M metagenome (GOLD analysis project Ga0302215, IMG submission 194580) | Peat permafrost microbial communities from Stordalen Mire near Abisko, Sweden - II_Fen_N3_1 | ecosystem: Environmental > Terrestrial > Soil > Wetlands > Permafrost | place: Sweden: Abisko... | reverse complement strand
TATTCGGAATACGTGCAGTGATTGAGGCAGTACAGGCTGGAAAAGATATTGACAAAATATTGATGCGCCGGGATATGACCAGTGAATTATCACGTGAACTGTTTAATGCCCTGACGGGCCTTAAAATTCCGGTTCAGTATGTACCAATTGAAAAACTGAACCGCATTACTACCAAAAACCATCAGGGAGTAGTTGCTTTTATTTCGGCAATAACCTACCAGAACATTGAAGATATTATTCCCCGGATTTATGAAGAAGGTAGAATGCCTTTTATCGTCATTCTCGATGGGGTGACTGATATCCGTAATTTTGGCGCCATAGCGCGTACCTGCGAGTGTGCAGGCGTGGATGCCATTGTAGTACCAACTAAAGGAGGTGCTGCCATTAATGCAGATGCAGTGAAGACTTCGGCCGGTGCTTTGCTTACCATCCCTGTGTGTCGTGAAGAAAACCTTGGGAATGCACTTAAATTTATCGTGTCTTCGGGTATAAAATTGGTAGCTGCAAGTGAAAAAGCGACTAAAAGCTATACCGAAGCCGGCATGACCGAACCAATTGGTATTGTCATGGGTGCTGAAGATGAAGGAGTAAACCCCGATCATTTACGCTTGTGCGACGAAATGGTCAGTATACCTATGCTTGGTGCCATTGGTTCGTTGAATGTATCGGTAGCGGCAGGAGTACTTATTTATGAAGCTATTCGTCAAAGAGGACTGGCGGTTTAGTTGTCCCGATAGCTATCGGGAGGTTGGTTAATTGGTTAATTGGTTAATTAAGTTAATTGGTTAATTGGTTAATTGGTTGATTGGTTGGTTGATTAAGTTGATTGGTCGATTAAGTTGATTGAGTTGATTGGTTAATTGGTTGGTTAAGTTGATTGGTTAATTAAGTTGATTGATAATTCAATTGTAAATTGTAAATTAAGAAATTGTAAATAAAGAAATGACCGTTTTATACGAAGACAACCATATCATTGCTGTTAATAAAAGCACCTCAGAGATTGTACAGGGAGATAAGACCGGCGATCAACCTTTATCCGAAACCATTAAGCTCTATCTCAAAGAAAAGTATCATAAGCCGGGCGATGTGTTTTTAGGTGTTACCCACAGACTTGACAGGCCGGTAAGTGGTGTGGTGCTTTTTGCTAAAACCAGCAAGGCATTGACAAGGTTGAACGAGATGTTCCGCACTCAGGAAGTAAAGAAAACGTACTGGGCCATTGTAAAAGAAAGACCTGCTTTGCCCGAAGGACGACTCGAACATTACCTGGTTCGCAATGAAAAGCAAAATAAATCAGTAGCTTATGATAAAGAACGATCCGATGCTAAGAAAGCAGCGTTAAGTTACCGGTTAATCGGACAATCGGATACGTATTATCTACTGGAAGTACTGCTTGAAACAGGCCGCCATCATCAAATACGTTGCCAGTTAGCCAAAATGGGTTGTCCCATCAAAGGTGATCTGAAATATGGTTTTCCGCGTTCCAATCCCAATGGAGGTATAAGTCTTCATGCCCGTTCAATCGAATTTATCCATCCGGTATCCAAAGAAAAAATTCATTTGACCGCACCTGTTCCAACAGATGATAAATTGTGGAACACAATGGAAAAACTACAAAAGAATACCCTCTGATTCAGGGTACTGTTTCAAATTAAATATGTTATTCTTTAACCGGATAAATTCATCGTCAGTTGAATTAACCGATCGTTTGATTGAATTATTCAACAATATTCCTGTAAATTAACAGACACTATTTGATAAGTGTAATTTTTACATTAAATTTGTATCGTTAATTCAAAATCGTACTAAAGAATACATTATGAGAAAATTAATCATTCTTCTACTTTCCATTTTATGTGTCAGTTCCCTGTTTAGCCAGGAAGTATACCGCGACACAACATTTATATCCGAAGGTAATCCTGTCATTCGTTACAAGTATACTGCCGATCCGGCAGCGATGGTTTATAAAAACAAATTCTATCTGTACACCGGACATGATGTATGCCCACCAAATCAGGAACGGTATGTTATGAATGACTGGTGTGTATTTTCTTCGGATGATATGAAAACCTGGACTGAACATCCCACACCATTGCATTTCAGTGATTTCAAATGGGCCAGGGGAGATGCATGGGCTTCACAGGTGATCGAACGAAATGGTAAGTTTTATTGGTATGTAGCGGTAGAACATGGAACGGTACCCGGAAAAGCCATCGGGGTAGCAGTATCGGATAGTCCGGTAGGGCCGTTTAAAGATGCAAAAGGTTCAGCCATTATTACCAATGATTTAACTACAAAATATACGAAGATAAGTTGGGATGATATAGACCCGACAGTATTTATCGATGACGATAAACAAGCGTACCTGTATTGGGGAAATACCCAATGCTATTATGTGAAACTGAAAGAAAACATGATTGATACCATTGGACCTATTGTAGCAGTCCCAAATCTTCCACGTTTTACCGAAGCACCCTGGATTCATAAAACAAACGGCTGGTACTATCTGTCGTATGCATCCGAATTCCCTGAAAAAATAGTGTATGCCATGAGCCGAAAAATAACAGGCCCCTGGGAATATAAAGGCATACTCAATGAACTTGCCGGTAATTCAAATACCAATCATCAGGCAATTCTGGAATTTAAGGACAAGTGGTATTTCGTATACCACAATGGGGGAGCCGATACCGGTGGAAGCAGTTTCCACCGTTCGGTCTGTATTGACAGGCTTTATTACAACAAAGATGGCTCCATGAAACGCATTCAAATGACTACAGAAGGTGTGAACGGTTCAAAATAAATCATCATTGATCTGTAGATATTAAGTTTATAAATAAATATAACTAACAAATCGTCAGGAGATTCTGAATCAGATCTTCCTGACGATTTATTTTTTACGGATAATACGCATGAATTGAATGATTGAACAGGAATTCAATTAGTAAAGTAGCTATGTTATAAAAATCACATTAATCTTATGATATTAATAAAAACAGAAAAGCTCTTATCCTCGCAGATAAGAGCTTTTCTGTATTATAAATTCCGGCAATTTAAATTAATCCGGCGTTATTAAGAATGTTTTCCATTTCAGACTGTACGTTTTGTGCTTCAGCGCGTGCAGCCTGTGCGTAATCTTTGTCGGAAGATGCATAGATAATCTGGCGAGAAGAGTTTACAAGTAATCCACAGGTGCTGTTAAGCCCGTATTTAGCAACTTCTTCCAGGCTGCCACCCTGAGCACCGATGCCAGGAACCAACAAAAAATGATCAGGAACAATAGCACGCACATCCGTCAGCATTTCTGCCTTTGTAGCTCCGATCACATACATCATGTTTTCGTCGGTACCCCAGTTGAGCGAAGTCTTTAGTACTTTTTCATAGAACAGGTCACCCGAAGCTTTTTCTTTCATTAATTGGAAGTCAAAGGCTCCTTTATTTGATGTCAAAGCCAATAAGGTTACCCACTTGCCTTCATACGTCAGGAATGGTGTTACTGAGTCTTCACCCATATATGGCGCTACGGTTACCGAGTCAAAATCCATATTCCCAAAGAAAGTGCGGGCGTACATGGCCGATGTATTTCCAATATCACCACGTTTGGCATCAGCAATGATAAACTGATCGGGATAGTTTTCGCGGATATAATCCACCGTTCGTTCAAGCACTTCCCAACCTTCGAGTCCAAGGCTCTCATAAAATGCCAGGTTGGGTTTGTAGGCAACGCACAAATCGGCAGTGGCATCAATGATGGCTCTATTGAATTCAAAGAATGTATCTTCCGATTCATCAAATAAATGTTCAGGAATTTTATTGATATCTGTATCCAGTCCTACACACAGAAATGATTTCTTGCGTTTTATATTTTCAAAAAGTTCTTGTTTTGTCATTGTGTTGTTTGGGTAATAAGTATGTTATTTTAGAAAATCTCTTACTTTTGCTGAAATTGATGACTTAATTTCGTCCCACGTTAATGGCTTGATAGGTATTGGCTCTTCACTTTCATCCGCATCAGCGAAATATGTTAATGCTTGTGGAATAGAGATTCCCAACATTTGTGATGGATATTTGGCTTTATGACAGTCCATCATTTCCTTTACTGAATAGTGCTCCAATAATTCAGCAATATCCCAGAAATCTTTTTTCTTTCCTCTTCCTAAGATGGCTTGGATTTTCATAGCCATTAAATCTTTATCATTGTAAAATCGAATGGATTCATAGCATTCAATTTGACCAATTAAACTATGTGGATATTGAACGATATCAATTTTCACATTATCGATATAACAGAAAATACCCCATTTAGCCTGAGTATTTTCGATGATAAAACGATCAGTATATTTTGTTTTCAAGAAATCTATTAGAAATTCTTTATTCATTTCTTCAACAGAAAATAAATCTAAATCAATAGATATTCTATGACCATATTTTAATGAAAGTGCAGTTCCACCAACCAGACTAAACTGATTTAATTCAGGAGTTTGCATTAATTCATTTAATATGGATAAAGTTCTGGGTTCAATAGTCTTTTTTTGTAACATTTGAGTTCTGATACTTTATGATTTATAACAACTGCTGCTAAATACATACGATGTAAAGGTAAAAATGAGACATTTAAAATTACATTTTCAACTTTTTCATCACCATAATATCGTCTGCATTGACGAAAATCTTCTATATCGCCACGTTCAAAAACCCGTGCAATTACAAAATCAGCTTTTTCGTCAATATCGAGTTTATCGTAATCAACGTCCCAGAATATCCGTCTTTCAAATACAGGTTTCATTCATTTACTATTTTTTCATTTACTATTTACTATTTATTGTCACAACCAATTAACCAATTAACCAATTAACCAATTAACCAATTAACCACCCGATAGCTATCGGGACAACCAATTTACAGTTCGCTTTCCTTTAATCTCTCTGCATTTTCAGCGACAATAAGCTGATCGATTACTCCCTGTATTTCACCGCTCATAAAGGCCGTGAGGTTATAAATGGTAAAGTTGATACGGTGGTCAGTAATACGTCCCTGAGGATAGTTGTATGTGCGTATTTTAGCTGATCTGTCACCGGTAGAAACCATGGTCTTTCGTTTTGATCCTATTTCGTCCAGGTACTTTTGATGTTCGATCGCATACAGGCGTGACCGAAGTTCATTCATAGCTTTTGCCTTATTTTTATGTTGCGATTTTTCATCCTGACATTGCACAGTTGTTCCTGTCGGGATATGCACCAACCGGATAGCAGAATAAGTTGTATTCACAGATTGTCCACCGGCACCCGAAGAGCAGAAAGTATCCACGCGAACATCCGATTCCTTCAGTTCATAATCGAATTCTTCCATTTCGGGTAGTACTGCTACCGTGGAAGCGGAGGTATGCACACGTCCCTGTGTTTCTGTTTGAGGTACCCGTTGAACACGGTGAACACCTGATTCATATTTTAGGGTACCATATACATTTTCACCCGAAACCGTAAAGATGACTTCTTTAAAACCACCTGAGGTACCTTCGCTGGTATTGGTAACTTCTACCTTCCAACCTTTGGTTTCGCAGTATTTGGAGTACATGCGGAACAAATCACCGGCAAATATCGCTGCTTCATCACCACCTGTACCACCTCTTATTTCGACAATGGCATTCTTATTATCTTCCGGATCAGCAGGAATCAACAATAATTTGATGTTTTCTTCCATTACCGGTATTTTGGGTTCAATGGTATCCACTTCTCCCTTGGCCATTTCACGCATTTCGGGATCGCTTTCCGAATCAAGGATCTCTTTTGCTTCAGCCAAATGGGACAATGCCGTGCGGTATTCACGTTGTGCATCCATGATTCTTTCCAGTTCACGGTATTCCTTGTTCAGCTTAACATAGCGTTTCATATCCGACACCATGGCCGGGTCGGTAATCAGGGTCGAAATTTCTTCGAACTTATGTTGTAATCCTTCTAATTTTTCCAGTAATGTTGTTTCGGCCATATAGTGTATTGAATCGTGTAATCGTTTGACTTTATAATTCTTATTCAGGTTATCCCCAAACTGTTTATATCTTATTGTTTGCTATTATGTAATTTTTTTTCCCTTCGTTCAGCTTCATCCCTGATATTATGAACAAACTTTTTTAATCGCCATTCCATAATTTTTTTAAACCGGTTCTGAGTAATGAAAATATTAAAGAACCAACCAAAGCGGATATGAGTTTCAAGGGTGAAAAGTGATTCGTTATTTCTGGTCGGAATCACATTAAATGTACCAAACATTTTTTTTAAAAAACCATCCGAATAGAGTAAATCGATATTAACCGTGCTTTTCCCGCTTGTATATTTTCTTTCCGTAAGTTTGCTGTCAATAATAATATTTGGAAAAGTGATAACTCCCGGGACTATGACATCGCCAATTCCCCTGATAACATGTGTCTCTTTATTATAAGTTGTCGATTTAAAATAAAAAACCATCAACTCATTTTTTTCTTTTCGCAGGTTCATTCCCTTTAAAGCCCAATCAAAGAGTCCATCCAGGTTATAATGCATCTGATAAACGAAATCACCTGTTACAATGTTACTGATACTATCGGAAGCATTCACCCATACCTGACTGTAAGTAATGAATTCGCCATTCTTGTATACAGTTGATATTGAATCGAGTGATGAAGCGTTGGAATTTATTGATGTTGTTAAAAATAAAAGAATCAGAAAACAGTTGTTTTTCATGTAGAATTTGAATAGGATCTTTGTACGTTGATTACAATTTAAAGTGTTCTCAATTTTTTGAAATAACATCTTGTCTTTGTTCACATTCATATTTCAAATTCTCTGTAAACTTTTTAATCCTCCATTCCACAATACTTTTGTAGCGTCGCTTAGTAATAAAAATATTAAAAAACCAACCAAATTTGATGCTTACATTCGTTATAAAAAGCAGTTCGTTGTTTTTAAGTTGAACTATGGTTACAGTACCCAAAGCGTATTTTAATAATAAACTTGAATAAATAATATTCGCTGTAACTTTCATTTGACCGTTGGAATATTTTGTCTTTGAAACTATTGCATCAACTTTTACATCTTTAAAGGTAGTAATGAGCGGAACAATAATATCAAATTCACCATGAGTAATTTCGGTCCTGGCATCTGTTTTTGATGTTTTTAAGATAAATATTACATCATTCTTTTTTTTATCTTGTAATCCCAAATCCTTCAATGCCCAGTTGAAAAGGTTGCCGGGTGAGTTATGGAAATCTTTTATTAAATCACTTGCCACATCCTGAGCTATCAAATCGGATGCTTTGACCTTAGTTTTATATTGTGTTCGAAAGTGACCCTCCAGATAATCCGTTTTGAGAGAATCATCTGGTAGCGCCATCAAAGGTGTCAGCACATATAAAAATGAAAGAAGAAGTAAAATTTGTTTTCTCATTTTGATTCAAACAAGGCGGTTTCACGTGTAAATCTTAAATTATTTAAACAAATGAATCGTTTTAAAGTTCGAACCTTAAATTCGTTTAGAGGATAAGTTATTATAAAACCTTTACTTTTCTTTATACATTTTTTTTAACCCATTCACGGGCATTTACAAATGCTTCCATCCAGGGAGTAAGTTGGTCCTGTGCTTTCCTGTCAGCCGGATAATGTGCCCATTGCCATGGGAAAATAGCACGTTCAGGGTGGGGCATCATGGCTAAATGACGGCCGTTTTCCGAACAAATACCGGCAACGCTGTAATCCGAACCGTTTGGATTGCCGGGATATGATTGATAGGTGTAACCTGCAATGACATGGTATTCTTTTTCAGCTTTTGGCAAATAAAATTTTCCTTCACCATGAGCTACCCACACACCCAGCTTACTACCTGCCAGCGAACCAAACATAACGGAATGATTTTCCGGAATAGTCAATCCAATAAATCCTGATTCAAATTTATGTGAATCGTTGTGAAGCATTCTGGCTTTCACATCATGTTCGGGATAAATAAGGTCAAGTTCCATCATTAACTGGCAACCGTTACAAACTCCTAAACTCAATGTATCCGTCCTTTTATAGTAATTATCAAGTGCCAGTTTTGCTTTTTCATTAAACAGGAATCCACCTGCCCAACCTTTGGCAGATCCTAATACATCGGAATTGGAGAATCCTCCGCAAAATACAATCAGATTAATATCTTCCAGTGTTTCACGCCCGGTTGATAAATCGGTCATGTGAACATCTTTTACATCGAAACCTGCCAGGTATAAGGCATAAGCCATTTCACGATCACCGTTTGTTCCTTTATCCCTGATAATAGCAGCACGTATACCACTTGGTTTACGATCCTGTGTCAGATTGAATTGTGAGAATTTTCCGCTGAATGATTTGTTGAAATTAAATTCAAGTGCCTGGTTTTTGTAATTATTCATACGCGATTTAGCACAAATTTCACCACTTTGCCTGCGGTCAAGCAAATAGGATGATTTAAACCAAACATCACGTAACTCGTTTATTGAGAAAGAATATGAATTGCTTTTCTTGTAAACTTCAAGTCGTCTTTCTTTTATGGGAACAGCAATGCGGGCATAGCCAACGCCATTTGCTTCTAATATCTTTTCGACTGTTTTTTTCTCTTTTACCTGAATCAACACTCCCGGATTTTCAGCAAAAAGTATGTTTACTACTGAGCTTTCGGCAATATCATCCAATTTGACGTTTAGTCCGCCTGATGCATTTGCAAAACACATTTCGAGCAACGCAGTAATCAAACCACCTTCTGAAATATCATGTCCTGCCAGAATTAAACCTTTGGATATCAATTCCTGAATGCTGTCAAATGCAGCTTTGAAATATTCTGAGTCTTTTACTGTCGGTACATCATCACCCAGTTTATTAAGTGTTTGTCCTAATACCGAACCGCCTAATTTAAGTGAGTCGAAAGAGAAATCAATGTAATAAATAGCCGTTTTCAAATCGTTCACCAGTACAGGTCCTACCGTTTTTTGTACGTCCGATACTTCTGCACCGGCCGAAATGATAACTGTACCCGGTGAAAATACTTTTTCACCGTTGTATTTCTGAGTCATGGATAAACTGTCCTTGCCGGTAGGTATATTGATTCCCAGCGAACAGGCAAAATCACTACATGCTTCCACTGCTTTGTATAACCGCGCATCTTCACCCGGATTTTTACAAGGCCACATCCAGTTGGCACTTAATGAAACACTTTCTAATCCATCTTTCATTGGAGCCCATACAATGTTAGTCAGTGCCTCGGCAATTGCCAACACCGATCCTGCTTCCGGATTAACCAATGCTGCCAGAGGAGCATGTCCGATAGAGGTTGCAATACCCGCTTTTCCGTAATAATCAAGTGCAACAACACCAAGGTCGTTCAACGGTAATTGTATTTCACCGGCACATTGCTGACGGGCTATTTTACCTGTAATCGAACGGTCCACTTTGTTTGTCAACCAGTCTTTACAGGCAACCGATTCAACCTGCAATACATTTTGAATATATTCCTGTAATTTTTCTTCACTTATTTCAACTGGTGCAAAATGCTCAACTATAGTCTGATCGGTAATGACCGTGCGGGGTGGTTTGCCGATCATATAGTCCAGTTTCAGGTCAATTGGTTTTTCACCATCTGCCTGTTCGAACACAAAGTTCATATCACCTGTTGTTTCACCAACCACATACATGGGTGCACGTTCACGTTCAGCAATCAGGCGTACTTTTTCAACGTCTTTTTCTTTGATCAACATGCCCATGCGTTCCTGGCTTTCATTGCCAATTATTTCTTTGGCACTCAACGTAGGATCACCCACCGGCAGTTTGGATACATCTATTTTTCCTCCTGTTGTTTCTACCAGCTCCGACAGGCAGTTCAGGTGACCGCCTGCACCATGGTCATGAATAGATACGATTGGATTGATATCACTCTCAGCCAACGTACGGATAACATTTGAAACACGTTTCTGCATTTCAGGGTTTGCCCGCTGGACGGCATTTAATTCTATGGCATTGTCATACTGGCCTGTTTCTACAGATGATACTGCACCACCGCCCATTCCGATGCGGTAATTATCTCCGCCCATGACAATTACTTTTTCACCTATTTCAGGTATTCCTTTCAATGCATCGCGACGGGTACCAAATCCTACACCACCGGCCAGCATGATTACTTTGTCGTATCCGTATTTCTTTCCGTTCTCTTCGTGTTCGAATGTCAGTAAAGAACCGCAAATTAAGGGTTGTCCGAATTTATTTCCAAAGTCGGATGCACCATTCGATGCCTTTATTAATATTTGTTCCGGAGTCTGATACAACCATTTACGGGGTGTGGTTACTTTTTCCCATGGACGTTCAGTGCCATTAGCTGATCCGTTTAAATCCGGACGTGGATAACTGGTCATGTACACAGCTGTACCTGCTATTGGCAAACTTGCTTTTCCACCACCAAGGCGGTCACGGATTTCACCACCTGTTCCGGTAGCTGCTCCATTGAACGGTTCGACTGTTGTTGGAAAATTATGTGTTTCTGCTTTTAGGGAAATGACAGATTCTATGTTTTTTGTAGTAAAAAAATCAGGTTTGTCGCCACTGGCAGGTGCAAACTGTTCAATGACCGGACCAGCATTAAAGGCTACATTGTCGGTGTAAGCTGATACGATACGGTTTGGATTTTCTTCTGATGTTTTGCGGATCATTTTAAATAAAGACAGTTCCTTTTCT
>Ga0302215_10003392_pt1 | contig 10705 bp, 9 predicted proteins | sample II_Fen_N3_1_FD_194580 | JGI IMG/M metagenome (GOLD analysis project Ga0302215, IMG submission 194580) | Peat permafrost microbial communities from Stordalen Mire near Abisko, Sweden - II_Fen_N3_1 | ecosystem: Environmental > Terrestrial > Soil > Wetlands > Permafrost | place: Sweden: Abisko... | reverse complement strand
CTATTCTTATGCTTGGTGTTGGTCCTTATATTACATCTTCTATTATAATGCAGCTTTTGACTATGATGTCTCCAAGACTAAAAGCTATGTATCAAGAAGATGGAGAAATCGGACGCAAAAAATTCTCACGTATTAGTCGTTTTATAACTATTCCTCTTGCAGCAATTCAAGGAATCAGTTTACTTTTAGTTCTAAAAAATCAAGGTATTCTAGGAAGTATTACAGCATTAGGAATGGCAGTAAACTTATGTGTTGTTGTTGCTGGTTCAATGCTTATTATGTGGATAGGTGAATTAATTTCTGAATTTGGAATTGGTAATGGTGTTTCATTAATAATCTTTGCTGGAATCGTTGCAAATATACCAACAGAACTTTCACAATTTTTGTTTACTTTTGATGTTGCTAGTCTTCCTTTGTATTTATTATTGGCAGCATTTGGACTTCTTATTGTTGCTGGTGTTGTTGTTGTAAGTGAAGCAGAACGTCCTATTCCAGTTACTTATGCAAAACAAGTAAGAGGTGATCATATTGCTGGTGGTACACAAACTTATCTTCCTTTGAGAGTTAACCAAGCAGGAGTTATTCCTATAATTTTTGCTCTTTCTATATTATTATTCCCTCAGCTTATAGGTAATGCATTGTCTACTATGACTAGTCCTATATTATTATCTATTTCACACGGATTACTTTGGTTCGTAAATAATACTTGGGTTTACTCAACTGTTTATTTCGTATTTGTATTCTTGTTTACATATTTCTATACAGCTGTTACTTTTGATCCAGATCAACTTGCAACAAACTTACAGAAAAATGGTGCATTTATTCCAGGTATTCGTCCAGGTACAGCTACTCGTGATTTTATTTCAGTAATCCTTAACCGTGTTACTATGATTGGTGCTATCTTCCTTGGTTTAATTGCTGTTATGCCTCTTATAATAAGAGCTATAACTGGAATTACTGCTTTCTCTGTTGGAGGAACAGCCTTGTTGATTGTAGTGTCTGTGGTTCTCGATTTAATTAAAAAAGTGGATGCTCAATTATCAATGAGAGAGTATTAAAAAAGACCTAATTTTAGGTCTTTTTTAATGTAAGGTGGTTTAGTATATAATAGAAATATATAGTTTAAATAATTAATAATTAATAAATTACACAGGATGAATAATAAAGCACAAACATTTATATTTTTTGGAATTGTTGGATCTGGTAAGGGTACACAAGTTGAACTTTTGCAAAAGTATTTAAAGGATAAAAATATTTCAGATGATATTCTTTTTGTTTCTCCAGGAAATGAATATAGAAAAATAGTTGGTAATGGTAGTTATACAAGTGAAATGGTTAAATTTAATCTTGAAAAAGGTTTTCTTCAGCCAGACTTTTTAACTGTTGGTTTACTTACAGGTATTTTAATTTCAAATATTAAAAGTGACACTACTGTTATAGCTGATGGTTTTCCTCGTACAGTTGTACAGTCTGAAGATTTTGTTGATATGATGAAATTTTACAAACGTGATGATATAAAAATTATATATTTAGAATTAAGCAAAGAAGAAGCGATAAGAAGAATGAAACTTCGTGGAAGAAGTGATGATACAGACGAAGGTATTGCTAATCGTTTTGATGAATATGTAAATAATGTTATTCCTTCAATGAATTATTTTAAAGATAAAGCTGGCTATACTGTACATACAATAAATGGAGAGCAATCTATCGAAGATGTTCATAAAGATGTAATTAATTCTTTAGGAATATAATATGGAAAATAAAGAATATATTATAATTTCATTAGGTGGTTCTATTATTGTTCCAGATCAAATAGATACATATCTTTTAAAAAATTTTACAGAAGCTATTAAGGAATATTCAGAAAAAGGTTTCCATTTTATTATTATTACAGGTGGAGGTAAAACTTGTCGCAATTATAATAATTCCTTAAAAGAAATTGTTAATCCGTCATTAGAAGATTTAGATTGGATGGGTATTGCTTCTACAAGATTAAATGCAGAATTGGTAAGAATCTGTTTTGGTGATTTAGCCTATGAGAAGATAATATTAAATCCAGATTCAATACCAGAAACAAATAAATCAATAATGGTAGGTGGTGGTTGGCATCCTGGTAATAGTAGCGATTTGGCTGCTGTTCATATGGCTAAAAGTATTGGTGCTAAAAAAATAATAAATCTTTCAAATGTTGATTATGTTTATAATAAAGACCCAAAACAATATAAAGATGCTGTACCTATAACTCAAGCTTCTTGGGAAGATTTTCATAAATTATTACCACAAGAATGGGATCCAGGAGCAAATGTACCCTTTGATCCAGTTGCAGCTCGTGAAGCAGAATCACTTTCTTTTGAAGTTGTTATTATGAATGGTAAGAAAGTGGATAATTTTAAAAAATATTTAAATGGAGAAACATTTGTAGGTACAATTATAAAATAAAAATTTGATTTGCTTATATTTTTATTTTGTTCTAGTATCTTCTATATATGGCAGTAATAATTAAAACTAAAAAAGAGATTGAAATGATTAGAGAGGGTGGTAAAATTCTTGCAAAAGTATTAGCAAAAGTTGCAAAGAAAGTTGCCCCTGGTATTTCAACTTATGAGCTTGATCAATATGCTTATAAACTAATTACAGAAGGTGGAGACAAACCAGCCTTTTTGAACTATAGACCAGAGGGTGCTCCAAAACCATTTCCAGCTAGTATTTGTATTTCAGTAAATAATGAAATTGTTCACGGTATTCCCAGTAAAGCAAAGATACTAAAAACAGGAGATATTGTTTCTCTTGATTTAGGAATAAAACATAATGGATTTTTTACAGATCATGCTATAACAGTACCTGTTGGTAAAATATCAAAAAGAGACCAAGACCTCTTGGACGCTACAAAGAAAGCTTTAGAAGTAGGTATATGGACTGCTATTGGTGGTGCAACGGTTGGAGATATTGGTTATGCAATAGAATCTTTTGTAAATAGAAAATACGGAATAGTTAGAGAGCTTTCTGGTCATGGTGTGGGTATAAAAATACATGAAGATCCATTTATTCCCAATTATGGAAAGAAAGGCAAGGGTCAAAAATTAATTCCAGGAATGATTATTGCGATTGAGCCAATGTTGAATATGGGTAGTGATTATATTATTGGTGCAGATGATGATTGGACTATCAAAACTGCTGATGGTTCTCGTTCTGCTCACTTTGAACATACTATATTAATCACTGAAGGTGAAGCTGAAATTTTAACTAAAATATAATTGTAGCGGTCCAACCCCTCACATAAAATGACCCTTATTTAAGGGCATTTTATTTTGTATTTCTCTCATTTTTATAGCGGTCCAACCCCTACAAAATTTTAATATCGAGTATTGTTTGGTATAATAAACAATATATGAATTTAAAGAAAAATAATAAAGGATTCACTCTCATCGAACTCCTAGTAGTAATAGCAATCATCGGAATACTATCTGCTGTTGTATTAGCTTCTCTAAATGCTGCCCGTACTAAAGGACAAATAGCATCTATTAAATCTACTCTTAAGAATATGATAGCTCAAGCTGAATTAACTTATGATGGTCCTGGTAATTATTCTTTAGTATGTGGAGATGCAAAGATAACTAGTATGATTGATTCTATTAATAATGCTGGGGGAACGGCTAGATGCTATTCAACAATTATGGATCCTGGTAAAAGATGGGCAGTTTCAGCTAGATTAAATTCTGATAATACTAAAAACTGGACAGTAGATTCAACTGGTTTAGCAACTTGGGATGTTTCAGATCCAGCAGGAGGTAGTACTATGGATTGGAATACAGCTGTTACTGCTTGTAAGGATTTAGGAGGAAGATTACCAACAATGGAACAAATAATATCACTTAATAAGGTATATAACGGCTTGCCTCCAGGTTTTGAATCATATTTTTATTGGTCAGGTACTACTGTTGATAGTGATGCTACTTTAGCTTACCAAGGTAATCCTGCTGATGGAGGAGAAGATACTGGTGGAAAAATTTATTCAGACCCTCATGTTCGTTGTATTCGCTAATTATATTTAATATATTTATTCTGGTATATTGATTACGATATACCAACTTCATTCGGACAGTAACAGTAAATTGGTATTTATTGTTATGCTCCTCACTTGTTGTTATATAGAATACTATATAACAACAGCACTCGGACAATAAGCAAATTAAAGATTACTTTATTTGCTTATGCTCCTCGCTTGTTGTTATAATACAAACATATGGAAGGATTTAACTTAAATAATGCACCAAAATTTAAAAGCCCTCAAGAAGAGTTAGATTTTTTGCGTGCACACATAGCAGAAAGAGAAAAAACACTAAATGAACAAAATAAAGAATTTTCAAAAGAGAGTCTTGCTAGTGATGTAATATCAGAATATAAAAAGATTTTACCAGAAGATGCAATGCATAAGAGTGTTTCTATAAAAGAGAATGAATCAGATGCTTTGGTTTTAAAACTACATCCGGAAAGTCATGACCGTAAAATGGAAGAATTACTTGCAATACTTTTAGATAAAGGTATTTCAAATACTTTATCTTTAGTTGTGAAGATGAATAATCCTCATCTTGATGACGATTTTCATCGTTTCCTTGTTCAGTATTTATATAGTACTCATAAAATACCTGGACTTAAAGAAGGTACACCACTTTTTAAATCTTTAAATATGAAACTTTTTGAGATAACATTACCAGATCAAGAAAATGATGAAAAGAATAAAAAAAGTTTAAAGGAATTATTAAGTTCAATGGAACAGTTTTATGCAGGTATGCATTCAGTAGGAGAAGGTAGAGAAAATCATAATCGTAATCATTTTACATTAGAGATAGCTCTTGCTGAAAATACTGATCACTTTATTTTTTATGCTTCAGTGCCATCACATAAAGCAGATTTATTTGAAAAACAAATATTAGGAGTTCATATAAATGCTAAAGTTACTGAAGTTCCAGATGATTACAATATTTTTACTGAAAATGGTTCTGTTGTAGGTTCATATGCGACACTTTCAAATCATGAAGTGTATCCTATTAAGACTTATGATTCTATGGATTATGATCCTCTTAATATTATTTTAAATATTCTTACTAAACTTAAAAAGACAGGTGAAGGTGCTTCTATTCAATTTACAATATGTCCAGAAGATGATGATATGATTAGAAAATTTCATATAGTATTATCTGATGTAAAAGATGGTATGTCTGTTCGTACAGCATCTAGTATGACTCGTCAGTTTGCAAAAGAGTTTGGTTCTCTTGCAAAAGAAATGCTTTTTGGTAGTTCAAAACATAAAACAGAAAAGAAGGTAAATGAAAAAGCTGTTGAAAATATTACAGAGAAAATGAAGAGTACAATAATGGCTGCAAATATTCGTATTATTGCTTCAGCTGAAACAAATATAAGAGCAAAACAAATACTTAGTGATATAGAATCATCATTTAATCAATTTACTGAAGCTGATCGTAATGGTTTTAATTTCAATCATCCAGAAGGAACAAATCTTTCTCAATTGATTCATGATTTTTCATATCGTGTATTTTCAAATGATTATGGAATGCCATTAAATCTAAAAGAGCTTTCTACTATTTTTCATTTCCCTTATGGTATTGTTTCCCCACAACTAAAACAAGCTAAGGCTGGTATTGCTCCTGCTCCTATGGAGATAAGTCAGGATGGTATAGTTCTTGGTATTAATAGTTACAGGGGAGTAGATACAGAAATCCGTATGGCTCGTGAAGATAGAGTTCGTCATATGTATGTAGTTGGACAGACTGGTACAGGTAAGACAAATATCTTATTAAATATGATAACTCAAGATATTTTGAATGGAGACGGTTGTTGTTATATAGATCCTCATGGAACAGATATACAGACTATATTATCTCGTATTCCAAAGGAGCGTATTGATGATGTTATATACTTTGATCCTGCTTATACAGCTCGCCCTATGGGCCTTAATATGCTTGAATTTGACCCTAAATACCCCGAGCAGAAGACTTTTGTGGTGAATGAGCTTATGAGTATATTCACAAAGTTATTTGATATGAAGACCTCAGGAGGCCCTATGTTTGAGCAGTATTTCAAAAATAGTGCATTTCTAATAATGGAAGATCCAGAGTCTGGATGTACATTGCTTGAGATTTCTCGTGTCTTATCTGATAAAGCATTTCGTGATATGAAGTTATCAAAATGTAAGAATCCAATCATCTCACAATTCTGGAAGAACGCAGAACAAACTACAGGTGATCAATCTCTTGCAAACTTTGTTCCATATATTACTTCTAAGTTTGATAATTTTATTTCTAATGACATAATGCGCCCAGTTGTTTTACAGGAAAAGTCTGTATTTAACTTCCGTGAAATTATGGATAATAAAAAAATTCTTCTTGTAAATCTTTCAAAGGGAAGACTTGGAGAAATGAATGCAAATCTTATTGGACTAGTTCTTGTTGGTAAGATTCAAATGGCAGCACTATCTCGTGTAGATATGTATGGACAGAAGATGAATGATTTTTATTTATATATTGATGAATTCCAAAATGTAACAACAGATTCAATTGCTTCTATTTTATCTGAGGCTCGTAAATATCGTTTGTCTTTGAATATTGCTCATCAATACATAGCACAGCTTGAAGATAAAATAAAAGATGCTGTCTTTGGTAACGTGGGTTCAATGGCAGTGTTTAGAGTAAGTACAGAAGATGCACAATTCTTGGAAAATAAATTTAAACCAACATTTACAGCATCTGATATTATGAAATTAGATAATTATAATGCTTATGTTTCTCTTCTTGTTAATGGTCAACCTACAAAACCGTTCAACATTAAAACATTACCACCTGTAAATGGCACTCCAGAACTTGTAGAATCTATTAAACAATTATCTTATCTAAAATTTGGTCGTCCCCGTGAAGAAGTAGAGGATGAAATAATGGCTAAATATAAACTAGGCTAATCTATAGGTGTCGGACATCTAATATAAAATGACCCTTACTTAAGGGCATTTTATTTTGTGTTTTTCTCAGTTTTGTAGATGTCCAACACCTACAAATAGTACATTGTTTTATTAGGGGATTTTTGATAAAATATCCTTATTATTCAATTAAATTTTTTAAAGAAATGAACCCAATACAAGAAAAATCTTTGATTATTATAAAGCCAGATGCTGTACAGCGTAATCTAATTGGTGAAATAATAACTCGCATAGAGAGAAAAGGTCTTAAAATAATCGGAATGAAAATGGCAAGTATTAGTGATGCTTTATTAGAAGAACACTATGCTCATATCAAAGATAAACCATTTTTCCCTGGTATTCGTGATTTTATGAAATCTTCTCCTGTTATAGTTATGGCTGTTGAGGGTATTAATGCAATCTCATCTCTTCGTATTATTGTAGGTCCTACAAAAGCTTGGGAAGCAGATGCTGGTACTATTCGTGGAGATTTTTCACTTTCAACTCAATCAAATATTGTTCACGCATCAGATTCAATTGAAAATGGAGAAATAGAAGTTTCTAGATTCTTTGATCCATCAGAAATATTTTCTTATAAAAAGATAGATGTTGATTTTATTTACGCTGAACATAAGAAGTAATATTTATAAAATACAGAAATCCCTAATAGGGGATTTTTGTATTTAGGATTTATGAAAAAAATTACAGAAATATATAAAGAATATAAAATAATGAAAAATTTACAGATGCACCAATATCGTGTAGCAGCTGTTGCTTTTCAAATATGTGATTCTTTTAATATTGAAATAGATAAAGATAGTATTATAAAATCTTGTTTACTTCACGATATGGGTAATATTATTAAATTTAACCTTAGTTATTTCCCAGAATTTAATAAGCCAGAAGGTATAGAATATTGGCAAGATATTCAAAATCAATATTTAGGTAAATATGGCAAAGATGAACACTATGCAACCTTACGAATAGCAGAAGAATTAGATGTAAATAACTATATTATAGAGCTTTTGAACTCTATTAATCCATTGCTTATTGAAGTAAATAAGAATGGTCCAAATTTTGATAAAAAGATTTGTATATATGCTGATAATAGAGTTGATCCTAGTTCTATTGTTTCATTAGATGAGAGAAGTATAGAAGCAAAGAAAAGATACGAAAACCATCCTCATTATTTTGATGAAGAAAGTCGTATATTTTTTAATAAGAATATAAAAGAAATTGAAAAACAAATTTTTGAGCAGTCAAAAATAAAACCAGAAGATATAAATAATGAATCAATTGTTCCTTATTTAGAAAAATTAAAATTTTTTGAAATTTAAACATTAAATATAACTTGAAGGACTGTCAAATATGTGCTTAATATAAAAAAATGCTTGCGTATATTCTGGTTGTGAGTATACTTTATGTAGGGTTATTTGAAATGTATTACCTAGAACAAATTTTTAGGGGATATAGAGTTTTGATATAGAGCTGTATACATATTACGTTAACAAATCGTTATCATCCTTTGTCCCACGTAGCGTTATGCTATGGTAATATTTTTTAAATAGTCCTAACAAGAAATTCTTCCATTTATTTTGGAAGGATTTTTTATTTTCTTGCGGGTATCCGGTAACCGCAAAGCCTTAATTTTATGTATTTTAGTAAAATAAGGTATAATATAACCTATATATGGTAAATGATAAAAATTTAAAAATCACATTTTGTTCAGGAACAGGAACCGTAACAGGAGCCAATTTTTTATTAGAAGGTAATGGCAAGAAATTTTTAGTCGATTGTGGTTTGATACAAGGTGAAAAGTTTGTTGATGATTTAAACTGGGCACAGTTTCCTTATAATGCTTCAGAAATAGATATTCTTTTTATAAGTCATGGGCATATTGATCATATTGGTCGTATCCCAAAGCTAATAAGTGAGGGTTTTAAAGGAAGAATAATCTCAACAACTCCAACAAGAGATATTACAGAGGTAATGCTTGCTGATACGGCACATCTACTTTCTCGTGATGTTGATAACGGTTTAGATAAAATATATACAGCTGAAAACATAAAAAAGGCTATGAGTTTATGGGAAACTCTTGATTATGGAGAGAAATTAAATGTTGAAAATGGTTTTCAATTCTCATATAAAGATGCAGGACATATCTTAGGTTCTGGAATGCTTGAAATAGTTTACAATGAAAAGAAAATAGTTTTCACTGGTGATTTGGGAAATTCTCCATCTCCATTGTTGTGTGATACAGAAGATATTACAGATGCTGATTATTTAGTTATGGAATCTGTCTATGGAGATAGAAATCACGAAAATCGTGACCAGAGAAGAAAAAAATTAGAAGAAGTAATTAAGGATAACTTCAAAAGAGACGGAGTATTAGTAATACCAACTTTTTCATTAGAAAGAACTCAAGAATTACTTTATGAGATAAACGGTATGGTTGAAAATAATCAAATTCCTAGAATGCCAATTTTCCTTGATTCTCCTCTTGCTATAAAATTAACCGAAGTTTACTTAAAGCACGAAAAGTATTTCAACGCACAAGCAAAGAAAATTATTGCTACTGGAGATAATCTATTTGATTTTCCTGGTCTTAAAAGCACTGTTGATACAGAAGAATCAAAAGCTATCTTACATGTTAAAAATCCAAAGATTGTTATAGCTGGAAGTGGTATGTCAAACGGGGGAAGAATTCTTCATCATGAGATAAATTACTTACCATATAAAGATAACACTATTCTCCTTACTGGTTATCAGTCTGTTGGAACACTAGGTAGAACAATAGAAGATGGGCAAAAGAGACTTCGTATTATGGGTACAACCATAAATCTAAAAGCACACCTTGCTATGATTAGTGGTTACTCTGGACATAAAGATTCTGATCATCTAGTTTCTTTTGTTGAAAAAACAGCAGCAAAAGTAAAAAGAGTTTTTGTTGTTATGGGAGAACCAAAATCATCATTATTCTTAGTTCAAAGATTAAAAGATAATCTAGGAGTAAATGCATATAACCCAGAAGCAGGTGAATCAATAGAGATAGAATGTTAAATTAAATAAAAAACACTCCGATTAATCGGAGTGTTTTTTATTTAATTAGATTAAAGACTTTTTGCAATACGAGCGAATGTTTCAGGATTGTTTTGAGCAAGGTCAGATAGTATTTTACGGTCTATTTCTATATTTTTCTTTTTAAGTGCATCTATGAATTTACTGTAAGACATTCCAAGTGGACGGATTGCAGCATTGATTCTTGTAGTCCAAAGACTTCTTGCGTCAGCTTTTTTGTCTTTTCTGTGTGCGAAAGAATAATTACCAGCGTGTGCTAGAGCTTCTTTTGCTTGTGCTACTTTTGTACTACGTCCAAAACGAAAACCTTTTGTTTGTGAAAGGATATTGTGTTTACGCTTATTTTTTATAACTCCTCTTTTTACTCTTGTCATATAAATTAATTCTTAATTAGTAATTACTTATGCATTTGGCAAATATGTACGCTTATTTTTGTTTGAAATAGCAAAATGATTTGTCTTCTTTCCTGCTAGTTGCTTTGTACGTGATTGCTTTGCATTAAAGTGGTTGAATCCTGGAGCACGAGATAAGATTTTTCCATTCTTTGTAACTTTTAAACGCTTTGTTAATGATTTGTTTGTTTTTATACTCATATAAATTATTTTGCGACCTCTGGGCTTTTGGCCACTGGGGCGACTTTATCTTTCTCTATAGTAA
>Ga0302215_10003388_pt1 | contig 10707 bp, 13 predicted proteins | sample II_Fen_N3_1_FD_194580 | JGI IMG/M metagenome (GOLD analysis project Ga0302215, IMG submission 194580) | Peat permafrost microbial communities from Stordalen Mire near Abisko, Sweden - II_Fen_N3_1 | ecosystem: Environmental > Terrestrial > Soil > Wetlands > Permafrost | place: Sweden: Abisko... | reverse complement strand
GAACCACAATTTGAAGCTGATTGTATTTTGTAATAAATGGTAATGGCATTACTCTTTGGTAGTCGCCTTCAACCATTGCGTCCCAATTTGAACAAACTATATCTAAATACCACGAAAAACCCCAAATAAGTCCGTTGAACGAACCTTTAATGCAGGCATCCCATTTCATTTTATCTATCTCGTTGTGAGGTATGTATCTTAATTGCATCGTTGCTTAATTATAGTGTTATACATGTCGATGAGTTTGGCTCTTTCTTTTTCCCAGCAAAGATCGCTTGCTGCTATGTTACAATTGTTTTTCCAAATTTTGAGTAGATGTTCGTGCTCAAATATGTTTTGAATTATCAAAGCCAACTCGTGCGATTCTTTTACATCGACCGATGTGCCAACTTTGTATTTTTCGGTAATCTTTTTCATTTCGGGCAAATTGCTCGTAATTACTGGAACACGAGCTTGTATGTAATCGAATAGTTTATTGGGCAAAGCATATTCGTAGTTTTTGCAAATATTTTCTTCGAGCGATAGGCCAAGATGTGCAGTTCGAGTCAATTCGTGCAATTCAGCAGGAGAAAGTAAACCTACGAATTCTACTTTGTCGGATAATTCAAGGTCAATAACCATTTGCTTTAAGGCTTTTTCGAGATATCCTGTTCCTGCAATTACCAATTTAGCATCATAAAGAAAAAGCATTGCACCAATCATTTGTTCAATACCACGTCCCATGTTTAGTGAACCTTGATAAAGCAAGGTTTTAACTTCTTTTTTCTCTTCTTTTTTCATAAAAGAGAGACCGTTTCGATATTTGGGAACATTTCTGATAACCACACATTGCTTATTATACATTTCCTCCAATTCAGTGGCTATAGAGTCACAAACAGTAGAAACAGCATGAGCATTTCGTATAAAAAGTTTTTCGAAAATACGCCAAACACCTTTTGTAAAGCTTCTTCCAGTTAGTTCGGGTAATTCAAGGAATAATTCGTGGCTATCGTAAATCAATGGTTTTCGACGTAATGCCGCTGCCATAGCACAAGCTGGTAATGTGTCTAAATCGTTTGCTGTGATGATATCTGCCTTTGAAAAAAGAATGTCGAAGAATAATGCAATATTAAACGTAGCATAAAATGGTAGCCCTTTTTTGAACCACATTTTTTTTCGTTTTACATTGAATGACAATTGTGGTAAAGCTGGATATTTTGGTAACATTCTGCACAAAACGGTAACGTCATGTCCTTCCTCAGCGAGTGTTCCTGCAATTTTCAGAACTCGTTGGTCGGTAGCCACATCGCTTGTAGCCGCTAATAATATTGATAGTTTTCGTGACAATGTGCCTAATTCATCAATTGACTAATTTATCCTTTTTACTGAGAATACACAAATTTTGTTAGTAATATTGCAATTAATTAATTCTTAATCTGTTTTTTATCATTATGCGAATAGAAAATTCCTTTAATGTAAAGCCTTTTACAACATTTGGCATTGATGCAAATACTGCAATTTTTATTGAGGCTGAAACAATTGCCGATTTAGACGAATGTCGAAAACAAGGATTACTGTCGGGACAAGATTTGTTGATAATTGGTGGTGGAAGTAATTTGTTGTTTTGTGATGATCACAACGGAGTTACTTTACGACCAGCTATGAAGGGAATTACTATTGAAGAATATTCGTCAAACCATGTTATAATTGAGGCAAAGGCTGGAGAGGTATGGGACGATTTGGTTTCATATTGCGTTGAAAATGGGTTTTATGGTTTAGAAAATCTTTCGTTTATTCCAGGGAATGTTGGAGCTAGTCCAGTTCAAAACATCGGAGCTTATGGTGTTGAAGTTCAATCGGCAATAGAACGTGTAGAAGCCTATGAAATTGAAACGGGTACAATTCATTATTTTAGTATTGATGAATGTCATTTTGCATATCGTGAAAGTATTTTTAAAAATGAACTAAAAGGAAAGTATATCGTTACTTCTGTTCAATTTAAACTTTCGTTATTGCCATGTTTAAATGTTGAATACAAGGATGTTCAGGCATATTTAGCTAATCAATCAAATATTACACTCAAAACGGTTCGCGATGCAATAATTGCTATTCGAATGGCAAAACTTCCTGATCCTGCTGTTGTAGGAAATGCTGGTAGTTTCTTTAAAAACCCCGTTGTTTCGGCACAAAAGGCTGAAGCATTACGTCACGGTTTTCCAATGATTGTTACATATCCTCTTGCTGATGGTTCAAGAAAAATTGCTGCCGGTTGGTTAATTGATAAGGCTGGATGGAAAGGATTTAGACGTGGAGATGCTGGTGTTCATCCTACGCAAGCTTTATGTTTAGTTAATTATGGAACTGCAAGTGGTAAAGAAATACTTGATTTATCGAACGATATACAAGATTCTGTCTTTAAAATGTTTGGGGTTGAGATTGAACCAGAAGTACGAATTATAGTGGGTTAGTAAGTTTGTAATTGATCGTTAAACTAATAACGATGCCACTACAAATATGCCAAATACTAAACTTGCAACGCCATTAGTTGTCATAAATGCAAGATCTACTTTTGAAATATCATTAGGTTTAACCAAGCGATGTTGGTAGAATAGGAGAGAGATAAACGTTATTGCACCAATCCAATACAACCAATGAAATTTACCATAAAAACCTGCAACGATTACCAGAATTGCTGTAAGTGAATGAGCAATATTTGAAATTGTCATGGCTTTTAATCGTCCAGTTTTAGCAGGTATAGAGTGAAGATTTTGTGATTTGTCGAATTCTTCGTCTTGCAATGCATAGATGATGTCAAACCCACCAGTCCAAAGAAGAACAATGAATGAAAAAATAATAGGTAAAACCGAGAAATATCCTGTTACAGCAAGATAAGCTCCTATGGGTGCCAACGATAAGCCTAGGCCTAAAACAAAGTGACAAAGTGCTGTAAATCGTTTTGTAATGGAATATCCTAAAATAACTGTTAATGCAACTGGAGAAAGGCAAAAACACATGAGGTTAATAAACCATGTAGTAATTACAAATGCAAGTGCAGATATTATGACAAACCACAAAGCTGCTGTTTGGCTTATTTTGCCCGCAGGGATTTCACGTTGTGCAGTTCTTGCATTTTTTAAATCAATTTCTCTATCAATGTAACGATTGAAACCCATTGCAGAACTACGGGCAAAAATCATACATAAAATGACATACAAAAACTTCGACCATTCTAATGGATGTCCTTCAACATAAACGGCTAAAAAAAAACCAACTATTGCAAATGGTAATGCAAAAATAGTGTGGCTAAATTTTATCATCGAAAGGTAGTTGGCAGATGTCTTGAACATGGGAAATTTTAAAATAGGCTAAAAAGTGAGTTGGAGATGAAAAACCTTCGACAGGCTCAGGTTGACAGAAGGTTGTGTCTTTGTCATGCTGAGCTTGTCGAAGCATTTATATCGTTACTTATAAAAGACTAATTTCTAATTTATAATGTCACAACCCATAAATGGAATCAAAGCTTCTGGAACTTTAATGCCTTCTGGAGTTTGGTAGTTTTCTAATAAAGCAGCAACAATCCGAGGCAAGGCTAAAGCACTACCGTTAAGTGTGTGTGCTAATGCAGTTTGTTTTAATGCTTCGTCTTTGTAGCGTAATTTTAAACGGTTTGCTTGGAACGATTCAAAGTTTGAAACTGAACTTATCTCAAGCCATTTGTCTTGAGCCGATGAATATACCTCAAAGTCGTACGTAAGTGCCGATGTGAAACTCATATCACCACCACATAAACGAAGAATACGATAAGGCAATCCAAGTTTTATAACTAAAGATTCAACGTAATCAACCATTTCTTGTAATGCCTCGTACGATTTTGATGGGTGTTCTATGCGAACAATTTCTACCTTATCGAATTGGTGTAAACGGTTCAACCCACGAACATCTTTACCATACGAACCTGCTTCGCGACGGAAACAAGGTGAATAAGCAGTACATTTTATTGGAAGTTGATTTGCATTAACAATAACATCGCGGAAAATATTGGTAACAGGAACTTCAGCCGTTGGAATAAGATACAAATTATCGATTCCTACATGGTACATTTGTCCTTCTTTGTCGGGTAATTGACCAGTTCCAAAACCAGAATCGGCATTTACCATAATTGGTGGTTCGATTTCGGTATAACCAGCTTTTTCAGCTTGATCGAGGAAGAAATTAATTAAAGCACGTTGCAGTTTTGCTCCTTTACCTTTGTAAACAGGGAAACCTGCTCCAGTTAATTTAACCCCTAGTTCGAAATCGATGATGTCGTATTTTTTAGCTAAATCCCAATGTGGAAGTTTTCCTGCATTGTCAGTTGGAATTACACCACCCGTTTTAACGATAACGTTATCCTCAGGAGTTTTTCCTTCAGGTACTTCATCACATGGAGTATTGGGAATAGTAACTAAGATGTCTTGAATAGAACTTTCAATAGTTCCAAGTTTAGAGTCAAGTTCTTTGGTTGTTTCTTTTATTTGACCAGTACGCTCTTTTGCAGCATTTGCTTTTTCTGTTTCACCCGATTTCATTAAACCACCAATTTCGCGAGCTAATTGATTAAGCTCTGCTTGTAGATTGTTTAATTCGTTTTGAATGCTACGACGTTCTTGGTCGAGACTTATTGCAGTTTCAATTTTATCGATAGCCTTAAAATTCTTTTTCGCAAGTTTGCGAAGTACTTCGGCTTTATTGTCAACTATTGTGCGAATTGTAAGCATACTGAAATGTTTTATATTGGGTAACAAAAATAAAAAAACTCCTGAATAAATGCCGTATTAATGACAATTATTCAGGAGTTTTTTGATATTATTTATCGTGTTGCCTTAAGCTTAAGCTTGAGCTACAGCAGGAACAACAGAAACATAAGACTTATTGTCTTGTTTCTTTTTGAATACGATTACTCCGTCAGTAAGTGCATATAAAGTATGGTCTTTTCCAATACCTACATTTACACCTGCATTGTGTCTTGTGCCTCTTTGTCTAACGATGATGTTGCCAGCTATAGCAACTTGTCCGCCAAATAGTTTTACGCCTAGACGCTTGCTATGCGATTCTCTACCGTTCTTCGAACTACCGGCTCCTTTTTTGTGTGCCATGGGTCTTTACCTTTTTAAAATTGTTATGCCTTAATGTCTTCTATTTTAATTTGGGTAAAACTGTGACGGTAACCGTTCAATTTTTGATACCCTTTTCTGCGTTTTTTCTTGAAGATTAATACTTTATCTCCTTTGCAGTGTGTTAATACTGTTGCAGATACTGAAGCTCCAGCAACCATCGGTGTTCCGATTTTTGCGTCTTTTCCATTATCAACAAGTAAAACTTTGTCGAAAGTGATTTTGCTACCTTCTTCTTGTGACAGTCTGTTAACGTAGATCTTTGAATCTTTTTCTACTTTAAATTGCTGTCCTGCTATGTCTACTATTGCGTACATCGTAAAATAATTTTCGATATTCTATTCTAAAAACTTTTGGAGTGCAAAAGTAGGAAACTTTATTTTACTAACAAATAATTAACCAAAAAAACGTAAAATATTTTTCATTTTTATTGTAAAGTCCTATAAAACATGCATTCCGAATTGAAAAATAATTTAGCTTTGTCTTGAATTTAATGTATACTTTATATGAAGAATCTGTTTATTTGTGTTTTATCGTGCTTCTTAGTCCTTGGTTGTAGCCAAAAACTTGAGAAAAAAGTCGTGTCATCGTATCCAAATGGTACTCCAATGCAAATTGACCATTTAAAATTAATAAATGGGAAAAAAGTTGTTGTGAAAGAAACGAGGTTTTATCCTAATGGTGAAAAGTCGAGCGAAGGCGAATGGACACCCGATAGTAAAAAGTGCGGAACTTGGACTATGTGGTTTCAAAATGGCAAAAAATGGATCGAAGAATCGTATGCCGATGGCAAAAAGAATGGCGAATCGACTGTTTGGACTGATAATGGTAAAAAAGTTTACGAAGGTGAATATAAAGATGATTTACCTACTGGTACTTGGAAATACTATGATGCCGATGGTAAAATAAGTAAAAAGGAAACTATCAAATAGTTTATTATGGCAAAAATAAATGAACAAACGGCTCACGAAGAAACATTATTAGCCGTTGCAAAAAAGATGATTGCAGCTGCTCGTACTGCCCCAAAAGGAAAAGGAATGAGTACGTTGTCGACTTTAATTATAACTGGCGATGATTTACACCAATTAGTAAATCACACAAGAAAAATGGGCGAAAAATTCGATTTGCCTGGTTTTATACGCGATTCGGGAAATATTTCGAAAACAACTGTTGCTGTTGCTTTTGGTTGCACAATTGAGCCTCTAGGTTTACGGAAATGTGGAATGTGTGGATTTGTTAATTGCGACGAAAAACGAAAACATCCCAATATTCCTTGTGTTTTTAATCCTGGAGATTTAGGTATTGCAATGGGATCGGCTTTAAGTATTGCTGCTGATAATAGAATAGATAATAGGGTTATGTATAGTGCAGGACATGCATTAATGGACTTAGGTTGGTTGGGTGAAGGCATTAAAATTGCTTATGTTGTACCACTAAGTATTAGCTCAAAGAGTATTTTCTTTGATAGATAGGGCTTGTAATGTTCTGTAAATAAGCTTAAAGTAAAAAAAAGCAAAAAAATGTTGCAATAAAAAAAAATGCAACATATCTTTGCACTCTTAAATGGTGGTTGTAGCTCAGTTGGTTAGAGCACTAGATTGTGATTCTAGGGGTCGTCGGTTCGAACCCGATCATCCACCCAAACGAAAGAGACAAATTCAATATGAGTTTGTCTCTTTTTTTATTTCTCCTTTTCAATATGTATGTAGCTAAAAGCATTAGAAATGATGGTTCAAATGCAATTTTTGACTATACAATAATTTATTGAGTGGCATTTTAGAATTGAACTTTTTTAGAAGTTCTTGTTTCCAACCAAATTGATTGCTACTACTTCGAAAAGTAAATAGGTTCGTATAGTTTGCATAAATATCGGAATAATATTTATAGCCATTTCCCATGAACGAATATAAATAATGTGGACTCATAGCTTTAGGTTTTAAAGGTTATATAACTTGTGTAAACATTATCTTTCACGAACATTTGCTTTGAATTCTAGTAATTCAATAGGTAATGGAGTGTCTTGATCTCCTACAGCATATGGAGAAAAACTTGTGACTCCTGTTGCAATTCTTGAATAAATTGTACTCGTTCCCATTTGAGTTGCAGGCCCTCCAACTCCTTTTAATTCCCATTTTGTTCCATTATGATGCTGAACTTGACTTAAATTTCGTGTAAATAGTGGTAATTCTTTGCTTACATCCCAATATAACGTTATATCTGCATTAGTTGAAGCTGATGTAATATTATAAGTCAAATCTACCCCCTTTGTTGTTATTTGATTTCCTCCACTACTTGTTCCTTCGGAATTCAAATAGTTGTAAACGCTTGTATATTCAAATGTTGTCTGTGAAGCATCATGGTTAGTAATATCTACTCTTGCATAATCGGTACTTGCTTTACTTAAACCTACAGGGAATTGAATTGTTTCACCATTTCCAACTCCATTTATTATAAATTTTCCACCATTCCAAATGACATATCTATCTGAAGATAATCCTACAATGTCTCCGTTCGACCATGAATTTATTGTTAGTGTGTTTAATCCTAATTCGATAAATCCAGTTGTACTAAAAGTAAGCTTATGGTTAATATTGATAGCTTTATTCAGAATTACTGAATTGCCATTATTATTAACGTTAAAGTCATAAAAATCAGTAATAGTACTACCTCCAATAATTTGGTCATTTGATGTACTGTTGAATATTACTGTTTTTTGTTGTTCATTAAAAGACCCGTTATTTGTAAAATCCCCACTAAGATATATATCATAATTATTATTAGACCAAAAATTATTGTTATTGACATTAAGAATTGTAGGAGCTGAAATAACAATATCACCCAAAACTGTAATATCACCTTGTAACCATTTGTTCCCAAAACCTGAAGTTGTTAGATTATTATATGTTCCAGCTACAATACCTTGACCTCCATCATATCCCGGTATATTAGTAGCAGAATATTCTACAGTTCCTATTCCACCCCATATTTTCCCTGAAGGAATTGGAATTCGCCAATTCATATCTTGATATGCTGTTTTAATCGTACCATCATTTACTATTGAAGTTAAATTCCCTAATAATTGATAGGTTGTCATATCTAGGATTGCACCAGTTGCTGTTGTTAAAGAACCATTTACCGTTAAAGTATTGCTTGCTGTTTTTGTTCCTGCTGTTGAAATATTTAATGAACCATAAGTACCACTTGCAACGGTTTGTGTTACACCATAATATTCAACAATGCCTGTTGTTATTGCTTTGCCGTTGTTTAAACCACTAAATTTTATAGTTCCATTTGTGTTTTCAATTGTTGTTACATTTAAGGTGTTTCCTATCATATCTAATATTGTTGCACTATCATTTAAACCTCCATTATCAAGGCTTGTAGCTGAAATATTACCCCCAGCAGTTTTTGTTCCAGTTGCTGATATATTTATTGTTGCGTAAGTTCCTGTAGTTATGGTTTGTGTTGTTCCGTAATACTCAACTGTTCCTGTTGAAATTGCTTTGCCATTGGTTAAACCACCGAATTTAATAGTGGCATTTGTATTTTCAATAGATGTTGCTGTTAGGTTATTTGTTCCCATATCTAATATTGTGGCAATGTTTGATAAACCGCCATTGTCTAAGGTTGTAACAGAAATATCTCCATTTACCGTTTTTATACCACCACCACCAATAATATATAATGTTGCATATGTTCCTGTTGTAATGGTTTGTGTTGACCCTGTATATTCAACCGTCCCTGTTAAAATAGCTTTCCCATTACTTGAGCCACCAAATTGTATTGTTCCTCCTGTATTATCAATTATACTAGCATTTAATGTAAACCCTTGCATATTCAATATTGTTGAACCACCATTATCTAAAGTTGTTGTATTTATAATTCCACCTGCTGTTTTTATGCCACTTCCTAACAAAGTAAGATTCGAATATGTAAATGTTGATACAGTTTGAGCACCAGCACCATTGTAATTTACTGTACAACCAGCAAAAGTAGTTAGTGTTCCTGTTGTACTTGTATAAAAATTACCGCCTAGATTTAATGTTCCTGCACCCGAAAATGAAATTGTTGCACTACCTGTACTACCTGTTTGTGTAACATTTCCTGTAACGGTTACTGTTCCGCTTGAAATTGTTATTTGATGCTTGTTGGCAGCTCCTCCATTTGTAAAAGCTATGCTTCCTGCATTTAAAATACCCGATCCTACATTAATCTGATTGAATCCAGCACTGGATCTTGGAATTGTAATTGCACCAGAAACCGTTAATGTAATACCTGTATTGATATTTATTGTCGTTGTTGTTGCATTATTTGTTGGGAAAGATATTGTTGTACATGAAGCTGGTGCTGTTACTGATACTGTAACTCCATTATTAATCGTGACAGCATCTCCAGCAACTGGTACAGCTGCTCCTCCCCATGTAGCTTTAACATTCCAGTTACCACTAACTGAAGCGGTTCTATTGGCTGCATCCATCCTAGATGTGAATGCAAATACTGCTATGAAAAAGCATAAAGCAGTAAAACTATTGTGCGTGTAAAAAGTTTTCATAGCCGTAATTTTTAATGATTACAATATCTTCTCAAAAATTATTCTTTAACAAAGCTTTGTGTATGCTCGTGTCCATCGGCAGTTTTGTAAATAATGTAGTACATTCCGTCGGGTAAGTCTTCAACAGAAACTGTTTGTGAATTAGGGTCGATGTCAACAGACATTTTTGATGCATTGCTTGAATAAATACCTGTAATAACTACCTTATTGGACGATTGTACTGAGATATCCGAACGGGTTATGTTTGGATAAACAACAACCTTTGCATTTGGAAGTTTAGGGACGTTGTTTACACTTATCATTTTTGAGTTGACAGATGTTCCATCATAATCGGTTTGTTTCAACATATAATACACTATTCCATCGGGAGCAAACTCGTCGGTAAATGAATATGTGTGTTCAACGGTAGTTGAGCCACTACCATCGATACGTGCAATGGTTTCCCATATTTGTCCATCTATGGATCGTTCGATGGTGAAGAAATCGTTATTGGTTTCGCTTTTTGTTCTCCATTCCAAGTCAATTACTGTGCTTGCTTGAATTTGGAAAGATAATCCTAAAAATAGAATTACTTTTACCGATAGTTTTGCTAGTGTTTTCATGACTAATCTTTTTAGCGGTGATTTATATCATCTTTAACGATGATGTCGGTCATTATGTTACAAAGATAATGCATAAAAATACGGATGTCAAGAAAATAAAATAATTAACTATTAAAAGTCTATATTTTAGATATTTAATTAACTAATAAAAATGATATACTATTATTTTCTGATCTTAGAATATACGTATTAAACACTATTCTCTCAGAAAATAAATGCTTCTTTGAATTTCTATAAATCATTACAATAAAATGCCCGTTTTTATCTCTAAAAACAGGCATCCCCTACTATAGTTATTTTCTATTATTTTCGACGAACTTTTGCTTTAAAATCATCAAGTTCGATGGGGAGAGAACTATATCCATTCCCAGAACTAGGGGCTTCCTCACTATAAGAAGTAAGTGGATTTATAGAACTTAAT